>WNGL01002788.1_pt1 | contig 40153 bp, 30 predicted proteins | sample 5400591 | NCBI WGS metagenome assembly WNGL01 (sample SAMN13153377, study PRJNA577476) | soil metagenome | isolation source: 80 cm soil or saprolite under Garry oak tree replicate 1 | place: USA:California | collected 2016-06-15
GGAAGGGCGCCAGGGCCTGTGGTGCGGCCGCAGCCAGGTCGAGTGGGATGGCCATTCCTGCCGGCGGCCGGTCGACCACGTGCCCGTCGCCGTCCAGCGACCGGGCCAGCCATACAGTTCCGCTGACCACCGGAACGGCATGCCGCACGCCGGGCATCCCGCCGACCCGCGCCGCGAACCCGGGGGGCAGCCGGCCCGGTGTCCACACCAGCATCACCTGCGGGACCTCTAGCACCGGCCCTGTGGTTGTGGCGCCGACGGTTGGCGCGGATGGCGGCAGTGCTGGCCGATGCGGGCCGGGACCACTGCAGCCAGCGGCCAGGAGGCAAGTTGCCAGCCCTAGCGCGACGATCGACCGCATGGATATCCCAGACGACGTGAGCCTAGTGCTCATGCTCTCACGGACCATCAACTAGCGAGCAAGATGTTCTGTGGAAGCAGCTGGTGGCCACCCGACCCACTCTTTGTCCCGCGCTCGTACGTCTTTCCCGGATAGGTGGGCAGCGGCTCCACCACCAGCCAGGACCGCTGCCGTCCAAGCCAGGCGCGCATCACCGGCTGCGATGGGCGGGCAGCCCGTCCCACACCAGGGTCGCCTTCTGCCCGCCGAGCGCCCGGCGCAGCTCACCAAGCGCGCCGATCAGGCTGTCGGTGTCGTAGGCGTCGAGCTGGTGGTGGAGGGCCAGGTGGGCGCCGCCACCGCGGACCGTAGAGTTATACAGGCTCGACCCGCCGGCCCTGTTGGAACGCCATGCCAAGGCGCGGATCTCACGGCCGGGGCACGGCTGATCCGCAATGCAGGCTCCCGCTGATGCCGCCCGGGCTCGTCGCCTTGCGAGGACACGATTGGTTAGCAGGTAAAGCGTTCTTGACCGCTGTGCGGCCCACTTATCGGCTCTGTGACTCTCGCGAGCCGATCAAGAAGGCGATGAAGTGGCCGTTTATGCTGGTCAGGGGTGTGTGTGGGCCTGCGCGTGGAGGATCATGGGAAATGCGCAGGTAGGAGCCACTGTGGACACCCGACCAGGCTCATGATCCATCACGGTTATCCTGCGCCTGTTTCGGTTTCTCTGACGGGCGGCTGCTGCCCGTCTGCTGCTCGTCGTCTTGCGAATGCCAGGGGCGGGCTCGCCCGGTCGAGACGAGCTTGGTGCCTGGCCTGCGGTGCGGTCGGCGGGAGACTGACGGCAAGGCGCGCGCGGCAGCCAGTGACCTGCGCCCAGATCCGTCAGGGCCGGGTGGCGTGCCAGTTCTCTACTAGTGGTGGTGCAGCCGAGCGCGCTCCACAGGGAGCTCCGGGCGGCGGGACCAGTCGGCGAACGAGCCGTCGTACAGGCTGACCCGAAAGCCGAGCTCGCCCATGGCCATGAAGGCGACCGCCGCCCTCGGGCCCGTCTGGCAGTAGGTGATGGTCCTCCGGCCTGGCAACACGCCCACGCTCGAGAGGAGCTCGTGCAGCTCGACGGCGGACCTGAGCACCTGGCCTTCCCCTCCCACGAACTTGCGCCACGGGATGTTGATCGCTCCAGGAATGTGCTGCTCCTGATACTCCTCTGGACTTCGCGTGTCGACGAGGCTGGCCTGGCCGCCGGAAAGGACGTCCCTCCAGGAGGCTCGCAGCTCCGCTCGCGGGCGCGCCGTGAAGGGCGCGGGGTCCGCCGGGACCGGGCGGTACCGGACCTCGCGCCCGGCCGCACGCCATGCACCCAGCGGCGCGGCCAGGAACCCAACGTCCTCGTGACCGAGGTAGGCGAGGATCCACGCCAGCATGGCGCCGCGCTGACCGTCCCCGTCGTCATACAGGACCACCGGCGCGGCGGTGGCGATGCCCGACTCGCCAAGCCAGCTCGCGAGCTGCTCGTCGGCGAGCAGGCGTCCCTCGCCGTCGAAGGCACCCGCCACCGGCACGTTGATCGCGCTTGGCAGGTGGCCTTGCAGGTAGGAGACCGGGCGGCGAGGATCGACCAACCGGAGGGTGGCTGATCGCAGCCGATCCTCCACCCACCTGGCCGCCACCAGCCGGATCATGGCGGCGTGCCTCAGGCCGCTTGGAACTCGGTGGTGATGGGCGTCGCCCGGGCGACGCCCTGGGTCACCGGCGAACCGTCGACCGCCTTCTTCCAGATCTCGCGCAGCGTCTGCTCGTCGGCATCGGCCTTCACGTAGAGCTTCGCCTTCACCTCGCCGTAGGCGGGGTTCCCCCCCTCGTCGAGACCAGCCCACTTCAAGATGTTGTCGAAGCTACCCTCGAGGGCGATCTCCAGGTTGTCGATCCTCACGCCCTGCCGGGTCGCGTTCAAGACGAAGCCGACCATCATGCAGGCGCCCACCGCCGAGAGCAGGTGCTCGTGCGCGCTGGCGGCGGTGTCCTGCGTGTCGAGGCCGGCCGGCTCGTCGAACGCGACGGTGTGGGTCCGCATGTGCGCCTTGGCTTTGAAGCCACCCTGCCAGACCACGCGGGAGCGCCACGGGCCGCTGAAAGCCTTGAGGTTAGCGGCGTCCTTGAGGGAGTCGATAACTTCTTCGAGCCTATCTGGATGAAGCCCGTTGAGGGTTCCGTCTGCCGCGTTCCTCTGATCGACGGTCATCGCCGACCTCCTTTCACGCATGCCGGGGGAGCCAGGCGCCCCCCAGATCCCGATGGCCCAGAGGTCATCGCCCATCCTCCTCTCAGCCTCAGACCTCGTGCCCATGCCGGTCGCGCAGCAGCTGGGCTGCCCGGCTGATCGCCCGGAGCTTGGCCGAGGCCGTCTCGGGGGTGTTCACCGAGCGCTCGGCGAAGGTCCCGAAGCCGCAATCGGGGTTGAGGAAGATCTTCTCGGGGTCGAAGAACTCAAGGAATTGCTCGACAAGGCCCTGGATGGTCTGGGCGTCCTCGACCTCGTCGGTGCGGGGGTTCGCTACGCCGAGGCCGATCTCCCTCTCGTTGCCGTACTCCTTGAAGACATCGACCTCGCCCGCCCGTGGCGTCGCCATCTCGAGCACGAGCTGATCGACGTCCATCCGCACCAGGTGCGGCAGGAGCGGCCCGTAGTTCCCCGCCAGCAGCACCTCCTCGCGCCGGCTCCAGTTGCCACGGCAGACGTGCACGCCGATGCGGCAGCCGTCGACACCGCGGACGGTCTCGTTGACCAAGTTGAGAGCGAGCTCCAGCTCGTCGGTCGGATCGCGGCGGGAGGCCAGCGCGGCGCACATGAACGTCTCCGCGCTCTCCTCGCCGTAGACCACCTGGGTGAGGGTGGGCTCGTCGAGCTGGATGAACGCCACCCCCATGTCGCGCAGGGCCAGGAGCTCCTGCCGCAGTATCGAGACCACGTCGGCGGCGAGGTCCTCCTGGGTGGCGTAGGCGTCTCCGGAGAGCTGCTCGATCCAGGCGGAGCGCGTGAGCAGGTACGGGCCCGGGAGCGGGACCTTGATGGGGCGCTGGGTGTGCCGTTGCAGGAACGCGACCTCGTCCTGAGCGAGCCCCGAGCGCAGCCGGAGCTTGTCGACGGCTACCGGGCTCTTGATGGCGAACGCGGGAACGTCCAGCGCGCGCAGCGTCTCCTCGAAGCGCGCCCGGTCGGGCAGATAGTCCAGCAGTTCCGAGACCGGCATGAGCCGCATGCCGTCGATCTTGCCGACGACGAACGAGTAGAAGTTGTCACGGCGCTGCTCACCGTCGGTGACGATGTCGACGCCCGCCGCTTCCTGGTGCTGGAGGGCGTCGAGCACGGCCTCGTCGGCAACAGCGTCGAACTCCTCGCCGGAGATCTCACCGGCCTGACGCTGCCGAAGCGCGCGGCGAAGTCGTGCCGACCGGGGCCAGCTGCCGACCGTCGTGACCGGAAACAGCTCGTCCATGACGATTCCCTCTCTTCGGTCAGAGGCTCAGGAGCTCGTAGCGGCCTGCCCGCAGGCGGGAGAGCTGGACGAAGTGCTCGGGATTGAGGAACAGCTCGTTCATGCCACCGAGCTCGTCGATGGTCAGGCCCTGCGGGCGGTGGATCAGGTAGTCCAGGTACTGGAAGGCGTCCTTGGCGCCGTAGCCGACGTGATGGGCGCCCAGCACACGACGACTGCCTCCATCCACCACCAGCTTCTGGAAGCCGCTCAACTCGGGCATGGTGAAGCCGTACAGCATGGTGCGCTCGGCCAGGGGGAGTGGGAGGCGCTCGGTGTCGAGGTTCTCGACGTATGGGGGCATCTGGATGACGATCACGTCGGTGACCCGCTCGCGTGCCTCCTGCTCGGAGAGGCCGACCCAGGTGACCTCATAGGTGGTGTGGAGGAAGTCGGGGTACTCGGTGAAGTCGAACTCGGCCGGTTCGCCCATGATGTGCTTGGCCGCGGTCACCCCGCACTTGCGCGCCTTGAACATCTCCATCGGCGGCCCGATGAGGTCGCCGATGGCGTAGACGTTGGGGACGCTGGTCCGCATCGACTTGTCGACCATGATCTCTTCGCGGGACCCGACGGCCACGCCGAGGATCTGACGGGCCTCCGAGGAGTTCGGCGTCTCCCCGGTGCCGACGAAGACGAAGTCGGCGTCGACCTCGAGCAGCTCACCGCCCGCGAGCCGGATTCGGACCTGCTCGACCCGGTCGCCCCCCAGGATCGCCACGGGCTCGGCGCCCTCGCGGACGTCGATGCCGCGCTTGTGGATGCCGTCGACGACGTACCGCCGGAGGTCCTCGTCCACGTGGTGCAGGCTCGGCGTGCGCATCAGCGGCGAGCGGCTGACGATGGTGGTGTCGCAGCCGGTGGCGTGGAAGAACGACCCGTATTCGAGCGCGGTCTTGCCTCCGCCGATGACCACGCAGCGCCGCGGCTCGTAGTCCAGCTCCTCGACCAGGGTGGCGAAGTCGAACACGCCGCGCTTGTCGATGCCGGGCACCTCGGGGGGCCTCGGCTGCGCGCCCATGCCGAGCACCAGGTTCCGCGCGCGGAACATCCGGCCCCCAGCCCGCACGGTATTGGCATCGACCAGCCGGCCCGCCGCGTTGAGCACGTACTCGACGTCGAGCTGCTCCTTGGTCTGCCAGTTCATGAAGGCGTGCGCGTTGGAGCGGCCACGGAGGAAGAGCCTGACGATCTCCAGGATGCTGACTCGTGAGGGGTCCCACTCGGGGAAGAAGAGCTGGCCGGAGAACCAGCGCCACAGGTCCAGCTCGGCGGCGACGTCGGAGAAGAGATGGTGCGGCACGCACGCCTGGTGCGGGCACGAGCCCCCCAGGAACGGCCATGCGTCGATGATGAGCGGCCGGCCCCCCATCGCCCGCATGTAGGCGGCCCCGAAACGCCCCCCGGCGCCGCCGCCGAGGAAGATGGCGTCGTAGAGGCCCTCGCCATCGCCGCGCAGGTTGTAGATCGGCTCAGCGGCAGGGTCCTTCAGCGCGTCCTCGATGACGTCGTACCAGCGCGCCAGGTTGAAGTGCTCGTCTCTGATGTCCACCGCTGCGCTCCGTGTTGTGAGGCGAGTGATCGGCTCACTGTAGGTGCGGGCCGACGCACGAGCTTCTCCCCTCAGCGATAAGATTCGGCCAGAAATGGGGATTGGAGGGATAGAAACATGGCAGTCTCTCTTCCCTCTGGAGGGGCCGAGTGGGCCAGGCTCGTCGAGTCGATCCTCAACGCGTCGGCGTCGGGCCCGGAGCTGGTGGCCGCGGCTGCGCTGGAGGCGGTCCACAGGGTTGTCGGGGCCGACTGGGCGGCGATCGTGCGCTGGAGGAGCGACGGGCCGCAGGTGGTCTTCAGCAGCGGAACCGGGATCCAGCTCCCGCCGCACCGGCTCCCGGAGGGCGGTGTCTCGGTCCACGAGCATCCCGCCGCCGTGGTGGCCATCGACCCCAGCACCGACCTGGTCGCCGCGCGAACCACCAGCGTCACTGTGTTCGACCCCGACGACCTGCACGCGCTCCGCGCGCTGGCGTTGCTGGCCTCCCAGGCAGCCGATCCCTCGCGCGCCGCGTTCACCGCGCTATACAGCGTGGCGACCAAGCTGCTGGCCTCCCGTGACCTGGAAGAGGTTCTGCTGGCTGTGGCCAATGCCACTGCTCAGGTGCTCCACGCGGAGATCGGCGGGATCTTCCTGGTGGACAGCTCCGGCAAGTTCCTGGAGATGCGCAGTGTCGTCGGCCACCGGACCGTCGACACGGCCAGACTGCGGGTGAAGTCCGGACAAGGGTTGGCGGGCAAGATCTTCGAGATGGGCGTGGTGCACCGGGTGGACGACTGGACCACGGACCCCTCCATCACCAAGGAGTTCCTCACGATCGCTAGCGAGGAGGGGACGCAGTCGGCGCTCGGCGCGCCCATGAAGGTCATGGAGCGGACCATCGGGGTGCTGTGCGCCTGGCGCCGGCGCCGCTCGGTCTTCACCGACCCCGACATCCGCGTGATGACCGCCCTCGCCGAGCTGGCCACCGTCGCCGTGGAGAAGGCCCGCAGCCACCAGGCGGAGCGCGACGGGGCGGAGCGCCTCCGTGAGACGCACGAGGAGATGGAACGGCGCTACCAGGAGGCGGAGCGCGCGCTGCGCGTCCACCAGCAGCTCACGCAGATCGCCGTGGAGGGCTCCGAGATGCGCGAGGTGGTCCGCTCCCTGCGTACGCTCACCGGCGGCACCGCCGTGCTCATCGACGAGGACGATCGCGTGCTCGCCAGTGACGACAGCGGCAAGGAGTCGTTGACGGAGCTGGTGCGGGGCTGGCGCAGGGCTCGCTCCAGCCGACTGGACCGCCCCTCGGACCTTCTCGAGCCGTCGGATCGCGGTGACGGCTGGACGATCGTCGCCCCGGTCAGGGCCGGCGGGCTGGAGTGGGGGTACCTGGGGGTCAGCCTGGCATCGCCGCCATCGCGGGGCGACACGGTCGCCGCCGAGCAGGCCGCGACGGTCTGCGCGTTGCTGCTGGCGCGTGAGGAGGCTGCGGTCGCCGCGACCCGGCGCATCGAAGCGGAGTTCGTCTGGGATCTGCTGGAGGGCCGAGTCCGTGACGAGGCGGAGGCGTTGGTCCGGGCGCGGCAGCTCCAGCGCAATCTTCCCCGGCGGGCGCGCGTGGTGCTGGTCCGCGTCGACGGGTGGGAGCGGCTGGGCCGCGCCGAGCAGTGGACGCCCGAGCAGCTCGAGCGCGCCCGGGGCCGCAGAGCGCAGGCGCTGTCCGAGGGGCTCGCCGAACGCGGCGCCACGGCGCGGGTGATCGCGCGTCGCGCCAACCTCTTCGTGGTGCTCGCGTCGCAGCCCCGTGCCGGGGCCGCCGAGTGGGCGCGGCATCTCGGCGAGCTGGCGGTCTCGGTGGTGGCTTCGGGCGGCCTACAGGCCGTGGCCGGTGTCAGCGGCGTGGTGGAGTCGGTGCTCGGCTTCCCGGAAGGGTTCCGCCAGGCGCATTTCGCGCTCTCGGCGGCCTCCCTGCCCGAGCAGCCCGTCATGGTCTTCGAGGCGCTCGGCGTCCTCCAGTTCCTGCTGACACCGGCCGAGCGACCCGACCTCGAGCGGTTCGTCGAGCAGACGCTCGGCGGCCTGGTCGACTACGACCGAGCGCACAAGACCAGCCTCGTGCCGACGCTGGAGGCCTACCTGGCCTGCGACTGCAACCTGCAGCGCGCCGCCGAGCGTCTGTTCGTCCACCACAAGACGATGCGCTACCGCCTGCAGCGCATCCACGCACTGAGCGGGCTGCGGCTGGACCGCCAGGACGACCGCTTCAACGCGCAGCTCGCGCTCAAGATCATGCGCCTCGTTACCCGTTCACCGGGGGGCTAATGCTCGGCTTTGCTCGGGCTAGCTGGCGCCCTGGCCGGGGTCTCGCTCTTGAGCCCCCCGGACCCCCCCGTTCACCCTCCACAGCAGCGGCATCCGCGCACCCACACCCGGAGTGACCATGACCGAGGGATCCCTGGTCCCCAGGGTCTTGCACGCAAGCTGCCAGGCGTCCTCGAAGGTCGGCACCGCGGTCGCGCCGACGAGCTGCGCGGCGCGAGCGCTGCGCGCGCCCGCGAAAATGATCCGGCTAGTGAGGTCGAGGATGAAGCTGTTCTCGTAGAAGACGGGGAACGGGTGCAGGGGATGCGCGCCGCCAGCGAACCGGTACTTGGCGATCAGGTCCTCGCGGTGCGCGTACTCCTCTTCGTAGTCCTCCAGCCGCGCGGGGTCGTGGCCGAGCCGGTCGAACAGCGCCAGCATCTCGTGGTCCGACGGCCGGAAGCGCTCGTCGATGGTGCCGTCGCAGGGCGTGACGAAGATGGCCACACCCCCCTGACGCAGCGGCGGCCGGTCGCCGACGTACTCGCGGATACGGCTGTTGATCTGCACCAGCGACATCAGCGGGTTGTTGACCTGGTCGTAGAAGACCCCCCAGTGGGCGGCGCCCGAGATGAACACGTCGACCTGCTCGGGGATATCGATGATCTTCTCGTTGTCGGCCAGCTCGAAGATCGGCTCCCGGATCGCGGCGCCCGCACCGGCCACCACCTGGACGAACTCGGCCCGGGCGTTGATCGAGCCCTCGATGTAGAAGACCTTCTTGCCGGTGGTCTGCTCCACGAAGCTGGCGACCGCCTCCTTGTGCTTCATGAAGCGCTGCTTGCGGGCGTCGGAGGCCATCGAAGCGGGGTCCTCGTGAACGCGGAAGGAGTGGTGGGTCATGATGCTCCGGTCGCTGCCGAGCCCGACCGTGACGCCCTGGCCCCCGCCGAGGTAGCCGCCCCAGATCGACGGCAGACCCGACCAGCCGCTCATGTAGATGACGAGATCCGACTCCACCACGCAGTCGTTCATCTCCACCAAGTCGCCGTACTCGGTCACCCCCAGCTCCACCAGGTGCTCCCGGTCCGAGGCGTCGTGCGGCCGGATGCGGCTGCTGCCGTAGCCGCTGGGCCAGAAGCGATCGATGACCTCGGGCGGCAGGATGTGGAACGGCGACGGATAGGGCGGGTTGATGTCCCGCCCGACCTTGGTGAGGTACAGGTCCCGCCGGCTCATCTTGGGGTGCAGCCCGCCAGCGACCACGATCTGGATGTTGCGCTCGTCGACGCCCGCTGCACGGAGCTCCTCCAGGACGACGGGCACGGCGTGGACGCTGATCCCCATCCAGTCGTTGATGGCGATCGTCACCTTGCTCGAGCTGGTCACGTGATCGGCGAGTGGCTTGACCCCGCCCAGCGGGTTGCGGATGGCCTCCAACACCGCCTTGGCCGGGTCCTCCAACGCCGGAGGGATCCGCTCAGGAGTGGTGTTCTCCACCACGATCGCCGAGTCCGGCACCTCGATTTCCCAGGAGGGCAGCAGCCCGTAGTCGATCCCGCTTACCTTCATCCTCGTTCACACTCCCCTCTGGACGCTGGTGACCAATTCCGCCGCTCCCCCGCCGTGTTGACGAGGTGAGCGGTGTATCCCGCGCCGAAGCCGTTGTCGACGTTGACGACGACAACCCCCGGGGCGCAGCAGTTCAGGGCCGCGAGCATGGCGGGCAGGCCGTCCAACGGCGACCCTGACGAGGTGGGCACGGCCACGACGACGCATCGCGCCAGGCCCGCTATCACGCTGGCCAGGGCTCCACCCCCACCCTGCGCCACGACGATGACCCTCGGCGACTCCAGCCCGGCGAACCACGCCGGCAGCCGCTGTGGTGTCGAGAACGGCGCGTCGAAATGCCGATGCACGGCGCTGCCCATCGCCTCGGCGGTGTGCGCGGCCTCCTCGGCGACCGGCACGTCCTCCATACGATGGGCCACGACGGCGACGCTGCCCGTGCCGGGACGCCGGTCCGGATTGAGCACGCACAGGCCCGCCTCGGGCACGACGACCGCATCGCGGAACGAGCTCGCCAGCATGGCGAGCCCCTCGCCGGAGGCCCTGGTCACCAGCACGTTGCTGGCCCCTGACCGCACCAGGCTCCTGGCGATCGTCAGGATCTCGGCGCTGGTCTTTCCCGCCGCCAGGATCGCCTCCGGGTAGCCGCGACGGCGGACGCGGTCGAGGTCGACCCGGGCGAACCCGAGGTCCTCCTGGGCCGGCACCACGGCGGTCTCAGGCATGGGGGCCACCGTTTCCCTGCCGTACCAGGGCGATCGGCAGCGAACGCCGCCCGAGGGACAGGTTGTGGCTGCCCTGCCGGTACCCCTCGAGGTCGATCGTGACGATCTGGAAGCCGGCCCGCTTGACGGCGGCGATCACCTCGTCCCGGTGGAGCAGCAGGAACTGGAGGCTGTCGACCTCCAGCTCGATCCTGGCCAGGTCGTGACCCTGGTCCCGGACCCGCACCTGCCCACCGAACCCGAGGCGCAGCAGCGCCGCCTCCGCAGCCTCGACGCGCCGCAGGGCCTGGTGAGTCACCGGAACCCCGTAGGCCAGCCGCGAGGCGAGGCACGCCCCGGCCGGCTTGCGCCAGGTCGGCAAGCCCAGCTCCCTCGACAGCCAACGGATCTCGGCCTTGGAGAGGTCCGCGGTGACCAGCGGCCAACACCCGCCGCGCTCCCGGACGGCGCGCTGCCCGGGCCGGTAGTCCTCCAGGTCGTCGGTGTTGACGCCCACCAGGATCTCGCCGGCGTCGGTCGCCGCCGCGATCGCGCCCAGCGCCGCCATCAGCGCGCTCTTGCAGAAATAGCAACGGTCGGCGTCGTTTCTTGCGTAGCGCTCGTCGTGCAGCTCGCTGGTCCGCACCACCTGGTGCCGCAGCCCGAACTGCCGGCAGAAGGCGACCGCGTCGTCCAGCTCGGAGCGGGCGAGCGAGGGCGAGTCCGCCGTCACGGCCAGCGCCCGCTCGCGGAGCGACTGGTGCGCCATGTAGGCCAGGAAGGAGCTGTCCGCGCCGCCCGAGAACGCCACCACCGCCGACGGCAGCGAGGCGAGCGACTCGCGCAACGCGGCAAGCTTCCGCCGGGACGCCTGCTCGTCCACGGTCACTGGTCGACGTCTTCCCAGGTGCCAGGGGTGCGCTGCCCGGCCCAGCGGTAGGGGCTGGAGCCCACACCCCAGATCAGCGGGGCGCAGAAGGACCAGAAGACCAGGTGCCAGCCGTAGACCTGGGCCTCCAGCAGGGCGGTGTCGTGGTTGGCGAAGACGGCGCCGTAGACGGCCTGGAGCAGGAGGGTGATCAGCGCGCACCAGACGACCACCCCGAGCACCGCAAGGGTCGTTCCCCAGGGCTGGCGGACGCGGCTGAAGGGCCAGCATTGCAGCGAGGCGAGCACGCCGTAGTTGGTCCCGCACCACAGGGCGAAGAAGATGCCCCAGGTCGCGGTCGGGCCGCCGATGGCCCAGGGCCCCACCTTGGCCTTGGTGTCCCAGACGTCCAGCCCGCTGGAGACGACGATCGCGATGCCGGTGAGCAGCGCCAGGATGGCCCAGGCGTAGAAGCTCTTGGCCGGCTGCCGGACGCCGCGGAGCAGGTACGCGAACCCGCCGGTGACCAGGAGCGTCTGGACGAAGCCGAACCAGAACGGCGGGATCCAGACGAACGTTCTGAGCACCAGCCAGGTCCCGGCGATCCACAGGACCGCGTTCAGCGCGGTCCGGCGGCCGGGGGTCAGCTGCGCCAGGTGCGCGTCCTCACCCACGAAGCTGGTCGCCGCGATGTACCACCACGTCGTCGCGATGATCGGGAACGACCACAGCGTCATGTCGTGGTTGAAGGTCCCGGAGAACAGCGTCCAGAAGACGAAGGCCAGTACCAGCGAGACGGCCATGATCAGCGTGGACCGCACGGCTCGGCTCGATATCCGGTCGAAGGGCTTGTATGCCGCCAGCGCGAACGCGGTGGCGATGGCCGCGCCGATCAGCATTGTGCCGATGCTCATCAATGGCGTGGGTCCGACGTTCATAGCGTCGAAGAGCGCCCGCAGTCCCAGGTAGGAGATCGCGGCGCCCACGAACATGCCGAGCACCCATGGCACACCGGGGCGCGCGTCGGAAAGCGGCACTGCCTGGGCCGGCGGCGCCGCGACTTGGCTGTCCAGCGTGGTCTGGTCGAGCGTGCTCTGATCGACTGCGGATGCCTCGCTCATGAGCCCATCCCTCCTCGCTCCCGCGGCAGTGCTGGCGCGACGTACGAGGTCACGGCGGGATACGCGCTGCGCGCCCTCAACTGCTCTGTTTAGACCCGGGCGGCAGGCCAATCCATATCCAGGGAGGGCCGAAGCCGAGTCCCTTTTTGTCCAGCAGGGATAGAGCTGCCGCTGCACCGCTGCGCCAGACTGCAGCCATGCGGTCCGCGGCCAAGCAACCCGTGATGTCCCTCGCGGCTGCGCCGCGAGGCCGGAGGCTCGCCCTCGTCATCCTGGCCGGCGCCGTGCTGCTGTCGATGACGACCTGGTTCTCCGCCTCGGCGGTCATCCCGCAGCTCCGGCTCGAGTGGGGGCTGACCACGTCGAGCGCGTCCTGGCTCACGATCGCGGTGCAGGTCGGCTTCGTGGCCGGCGCGCTGGCGTCGGCGATCCTCAACCTGGCCGACCGGGTGAACCCCAGACAGGTCTTCTTCTGGTCGTCGCTCGGTGCCGCGGCGGTCAACGCCTCCCTGGTGACCGCAGGGTCGATCTGGCCCGCGATCGCGCTGCGGTTGGCGACCGGGTTCTTCCTCGCCGGCGTCTATCCGCCCGCTATCAAGCTCATGTCGACCTGGTACCGGCGCGGTCGGGGCCTGGCGCTCGGGGTGATGATCGGCGCCCTCACCCTGGGATCCGCCGCACCGCAGCTCATCAATGGGTTCGGCGGGCTCGGTTGGCACGCGGTCGTGCTGTGGACGTCCGCCCTCACGCTCGCGGGCGGGGTGCTGGTCTCCGGGGTCCTGAGGGACGGCCCCTTCCCGTTCCCACCGGCGTCGTTCGATCCCGCATACTTCCTGCGAGGGTTCCGGAACCGGGGCGTGCGGCTCGCCAACTTCGGCTACTTCGGGCACATGTGGGAGCTGTACTCGGTCTGGACGTGGTTCGGCCTGTTCTTCGCCGCGAGCCTGTCCCACGCCTCCTACCAGGGTGACCTTCGACTGATGGCGGGCATCGCAACCTTCCTGGTGATCGGCGCTGGGGCCCTGGGCGCCACCGTGGCCGGCGCGCTCGCCGACCGCTTCGGGCGCAGCCTCGTCGCGGCCGGCTCCCTGGTCGTCTCCGGGACCTGCTCGCTCACCATCGGGCTGCTCTTCGACCGGCCGGTGCTGGTGTTCCTCGCCGGACTCATCTGGGGCTTCGCCGTGGTGGCAGACTCCGCCCAGTTCTCGACCATCGTCACGGAGGTCTGCGAGCAGGAGTACGTGGGGACCGCCTCGACTGTCCAGCTCGCCCTCGGGTTCCTGCTGACCACGGTGACCATCAGGCTCATCCCCACGCTCGAGAGCGCGATCGGCTGGCGCATGGCGTTCTCGGTGCTCGCGCTCGGTCCCGCGCTGGGCGTGATCGCGATGCTGCGCCTGCGGCGAGCTCCGGAAGCCGCGCTGATCGCCGGCGGGAAGGGCTAGCCGGTCTGCGGGAGGTTGCTCATGAGCGTCACGGAGATCACAACGGATCCGCCAGGGGTCGGCATCGTCGGCGGGCGGGGCAAGTCCGCGGGCCAGGTCGCCGCGATGGTGGGCGAGCTGCTGGAGCGGTCAGCCGGCCCGGTGTTCGTCACCGGGACCACTCCCGACCAGCGCGCCGCCATCCGAGCGGCCTGGCCGGAAGCGCGGTATCACGCCCGGTCCGGGCTGACGGTTGCCCGCCCGGTCCGGGTGCCGCTCGCCGCCCATGTGGCGGTGGTGACCGCGGGGACCTCGGATCTCACGGTCGCGGAGGAGGCCGCCGACGCCGCCCGCGGCTTGGGCCTGACGGTGACGACCATCGCCGACGTCGGCGTCGCCGGGCTGCATCGCCTGCTCGCCCACCGCGAGCTCCTGCAGGGGGTCGACTGCGCGATCGTGGCCGCCGGCATGGACGGGGCGCTCGCCTCGGTGGTCGTCGGGCTGATCGCCTGCCCGGTGATCGCCCTGCCGACGAGCATCGGCTACGGCACTGCCTTCGGCGGCGTGGCGGCGCTGGTGGCGATGGTCTCCTCGTGCACGCCGGGGGTGGCGGTGGTGAACGTCGACGACGGCCTCGGGGCGGCGCTGGTCGCCTGGCGAATCCTCAGGGCATGCGGCTCGCGAAGGTCGGGCCGCATGCCCTGAGCGTCCCAGTTGTTTCGCATGATGAGAGGCCCCATCATTACATGACAGTTGGAGGTCCAGCCCATGTGGGATCGTCCAGACTTCCTCGACCTTCCAGCGCGTCCGGGCAAGCCGCGGGTCGACGGACTCACGCACGTGCTCGACAAGGGCGTCCCCATCCCGGCCCTGGACGGCGTGCTCGCGCAGGCGGGCGAGCTCATCGACGTGCTGAAGATCGGCTGGGGGATCGCGTACGTCGATCGCACCCTGAAACAACGGATCGCGCTGTGCGATGCGGCCGGGATCCTCGTCTCGCTCGGGGGGACTCTGCTGGAGGTGGCCGCCAACTGCGGACGGGTGGAAGAGCTTCGCCGGTGGGCCCTCGAGCAGGGAATCGGCGCGGTCGAGGTGTCCAACGGGCTGGGTGCGCTCACGCTCGACCGCAAGGTCGACCTGGTCAAGAAGCTGGCGAGCGACTTCACGGTGCTCGCGGAGACAGGCGCGAAGGACGGCCGCGTCCCGGTCGTCCCCGTGCACTGGGTCGACGAGATGCGGCGCGACCTGGATGCGGGGGCGCGCTGGGTGATCGCCGAGGGCAGGGAGAGCGGGACCGTCGGCCTGTTCCGGCGAGATGGCAGCGTCCGCGAAGAGCTGGTCGAGGCGATCGCCAACCACGTCCCGCTGGACCGGGTCATCTTCGAGGCGCCGCTGAAGGCGCAGCAGGCCTGGTTCATCCGGTTCCTCGGGCCCGGTGTCAACCTCGGCAACGTCCCGCCCGAGGAGATGCTGCCACTGGAGACCCTGCGTCTCGGACTGCGCGCGGACACCGCGCCGACCAGGATGTTGCGATGATCGCGGAGCCGGCCCCCAACGCCACGGCGCGACCGTACCGCGGGCTCTCACTCCAGGAGGTCGACCTTCCGCTCGACGAGCCGGCGCTGCTGCGCTTCCTGGTCGGCCGGGAAGTCTACCGTCGCACGGACTACCTGGCGCTTCGCAACGGCGACGCCACCGCCCTGGTGCGCGTGCGCCGGGCCTCCGACACCGCGCTGTTCTCTCCGGTCGTGGAGGCCCGCGTGCTGGCCGGCCCGGAGCACACCAGGTGGGTCGAGGCTCCGGAGGTCGACGTGGGCAACGCCACCGCCCTTGCCAGGCGTGCGCTGGCGGAGGACGCTCCGGGCGTCCGGGCTTATGTCGTGATGGGTCGCTACCAGCACGTCAACTTCATCTGGGAGCCAACCCCCGTGGTGGTACGGGTGACCGAGGTGATCCCACCGGAGCCGCCGAAGCTGCTCGCAATGGCCGAGCAGGCGGTGGCGTTCGACGAGGAGCTGCCGCCGATCGAGCTGGTGCTGGACGCCGTCGACATCCGGGACCTCGCCGCGGCCAACCCGGCGCCCTCGTACCTGCTGCCCTGCCGGGGCTCGGGCATCGACCTGGCCGCCCCGGTGGCGTTCCTGGACACCAGGCCGGCGACGCGGGAGCCCTGGCTGCTGATCGGGTGCGAGCGGTCGCTCCAGCTCCACCGCCATTTCTATGGAGACGAGCCGGACCGTGTCGACCTCTGCCCCCGCAACCGCGCCAGCGCCAGCGGGCCGACGCTGGCCAAGTGCTGCCTGCTCGAACGCGGCATGGAGCTCGGTGACGCGGTCGCGGTGGTCCCGTGGGGATCGAACCTGGACGAGGTGCGCCAGGCGCTCCGGTGGCTGGCCGGCCTCGACCGGCCGCAACGACTGGGGTGATGCCGCTGACCGCTCATCCGCTCGATTCGGGGCTGTACGGCCATCTTTGGGGCACCGCGGAGCTCCGCGACCGCTTCGACGACCAGGGGCGGGTGCAGTCTTGGCTGGAGATCCTGGCGGCGCTGGCCGAGGCGCAGGCCGAGGTCGGCCTGGTGCCCGTGGACGCCGCCCGGCAGATCCGCGTGCACGCCCGCGTCGAGCTTCTCGACCTCCGGGAGGTCGCCGAGCAGACCCGGGCAACCTCGCACTCGACGCTGGGACTGATCCGCTGCCTTCGGCGAATCCTCCCAGCCGAGGCGCGCGAGTGGGTGTACTGGGGCGCCACCGTACAGGACCTGACCGACACCTGGACCGCGCTGGTCATGCGGGACGTGGGCCGGATCGTCGAGCGCGACCTGCGCCGCGCCGAGACCGCCGCGCTGGCACTTGCGCGGCGCCATCGCGACACGGTCATGTGCGGTCGCACGCACGGCCAGCCCGGCCTGCCGATCACCTTCGGGTTCAAGGCCGCGGTGTGGGTCTCGGAGCTTCGCCGTCACCAGGAGCGGCTGGCACAGGCGCGGCCACGCTACGAGGTCGTGCAGTTGGCGGGCGCGCTGGGGACGATGGAGTTCTGGGGTGACCGCGCCATCGAACTGCTCGACGCGTTCGCCCGGCGACTCGGACTCGGGGTGCCCGACGTCCCATGGCTCACAGCGCGCGACCGCTTCGCCGAGTTCCTGAACCTGCTGGCCATGGCGACCGCGACCCTGGCCAAGATCGCCAACGAGGTATACGAGCTGCAACGGCCCGAGATCGGGGAGCTTCGAGAGCCCTTCACGCCCGGCCAGGTGGGCAGCATCACCATGCCGCACAAGCGCAACCCCGAGCTGTCCGAGCAGATCGTCACGCTGGCTCGGTTGGTTCGCGGGCAGGCCTCGCTCGCGGTGGAGGCGATGGTGCACGAGCACGAGCGCGACGGCCGCGCCTGGAAGTCCGAGTGGGTCCTGCTCCCCGAGGCATGCATGCTCACCGGCGCGGCCCTCGCCTTCGCGGTCCGGCTGCTGGAGGGGCTCGAGGTGGATGCCGAGCGGATGCGCGCCAACCTCGACGCGCGCGGCGGCTACCTCGCGTCCGAGCCGGTGATGCGCCTGCTCGCCGACCGCGTCGGCAAGCACACCGCGCAGCAGGCCGTCTATCAGGCGGCGATGGCCGGGATCGAGCAGGGGATGGATCTCAGGACGGCGCTGATGGCGGATCCGGCCATCGCGCGCCATCTCGATGAGGTCGCCATCGACAGCCTGCTGGACCCCTGCCGGGCGCTCGGCGCGGCCGGCACGTTCGTCGACCGGGTGCTCGACGGGTGACGACCACGCTGCCGCCGCTCCCCAGAGTGCGGCTCGCCACGCTCCCGACCCCGTTGCGGCCCGCGCCGCGCCTGTCGGCGGCGATCGGGACCGAGGTGTGGCTGAAGCGCGACGACCTCACTGGGTTCGGCCTGGGCGGGAACAAGGTCCGGGCGCTGGAGTACCTGGTCGGCGAGGCCACCTCGGCAGGGTTCGACTGCCTGGTCACCGGCGGGGGGCCGCAGTCCAACTGGACCATGCTGGCGGCGCTGGCCGCGCGCTGCTGCGGCCTCGACGGCTACCTGGTCTTCTACGGGGAGCCGCAGCCCGCCGCCGGCAACCTGCTGCTCGCCCGGCAGGCGGGAGCGATGATCCGCTTTACCCTTGACCAGGAGCGTGCATCGGTCGACCGGGAGGTGGCTGCCCTTGGAGCCGAGCTCGAAGCCGCGGGCCGGCGCCCGTACCTGCTCCCCCGCGGCGGGGCCACGCCACTTGGCGCGGTCGGCTACGTCTCGGCCTGCCTCGAGCTGGCCGAGCAGCTCGCGGCCGACCAGCTCGAACCGGCCCAGCTCTGGCTGGCTACCGGATCGTGCGGCACCCAGGCCGGCCTGGTGGCCGGCGCGCGATGGCTCCGATTCCCGTTCGAGGTCGTGGGGGTGGCGGTGAGCCGCCCGGTCGACGAGTCCCTGCGGCGTGTCGAGGAGCTGGCCGAGGGGGCCGCCAAGCTGCTCGGGACCCGGCCGCCCGCGACCGCCGAGTCCCCTTCCGGCGACCCCGCGCCCGCTTCCGGCGGGCCCGCTCCGACCGTGCTCGGCGGGTATCTCGGCCCCGGATACGGAATCCCGTCGGCCGACGGCGACCTGGCGGCGACGCTGGTCGCACGCACCGAGGGCGTCTTCCTGGACCCCGTCTTCGGCGCCAAGGCGATGGCGGCGCTGCTGACCGCCGCGCGATCGGCACCCCCCGCAGGACCAGTCGTCTTCCTGGTCACCGGTGGAGCGCCCACCGTGCTCTGGAGACGGGCAGCGCTGTGAGCAGGCCGGTCCCGGAGGGCTATCTCGGCGCGGAGGGCCACATCACCAGCGGCCCGTCTCCCGAGCTGGTGGAGGCCGGCTACCGGCTCGAGATGGCGGACGCGCCAGCGCTGCACCACGGGCTCGGCATGGCCGACCTCGCCCACGCGATCGCGCTCAGCGAGGCCGGCGTGATCCCGGCCGATGCGGCCGCGCGCCTGCTCGCCGCCCTGCTGGAGCTGCTCGACTCGCCGGCGGAGGCGTTCCCTTATGACGTCACCTACGGTGATGCGGTCAACAGCCGCGAACGCGAGCTGGAACGGCGACTCGGACGGACAGCCGGCTGGCTGCCGTTTGGCCGCACGCGCCGCGAGGCGGGCCGGATCGCCTTCCGGCTGGCCCTTCGCTCCGCCCTCCTGGACCTGCACGAGGCCGTGGCCGCGTTCGCGACCGCCCTGGCCACACGCGAAGACGAGCACGCGGCCACCCTCTGGGTGGACACGACCTACCTGCAGCCGGCGCAGCCCTCGACGTTCGGCCACTACCTCGGCAGTTTCGCCCAGGAGGCCCTGCGGCACCTGGAGCGGATCAGCCTTGCCCATCGTTGGGCGGACTCCAGCCCCGCGGCAGCCGGCGGCGTCGGCGGGTCGCGGGTCCCGCTGGACCAGCGCCGACTCGCCGAGCTGCTCGGGTTCCAGGCCATCGGCGCTCACACTCGCGACGCGATGTGGGCTGTCGACGGTCTGACCGACGCGGTGACCAGCGCCACCCAGGCCGCCGTCACCGCCGATCGCTTGGCCGAAGACCTGGAGATCTTCTCGAGCCCGCAGTTCGGCTACGTGCGACTACATCCCTCCCTGTGCCGCGCGTCCGCCCTGATGCCCCAGAAGCGCAACCCCTACGCCCTGGCCGTCATCCGCGGCGGCGCCGGGACGCTGATCGGCCGCACAGCCGGGATCCTGGCCACGCAACGAACCCCCTCCGCCCGGACCGACAACTGGCTGTACGCCTACGGGGAGGTCCTCGGTGCGGTCGGCCTCGGGCAGCGGCTCGTCGCGCTGGCCGGCGAGGTGGTCCGCACCCTGGAGGTCGACGTCGGCGCGCTGGCCGCCGGCGCCGGCCATGGCTTCACCACCGCCACCGACCTAGCGGAGCAGATCGTCCTGGACCAGCACCTGGACTACCGGTCCGCGTACCGGCTGGTCGCCCGGGCGACCGCCCTGGCGACCAGTGACGGCCGAAGTGCGCTGACCGCTGACGACCTCGCCGGCGCCGCCCAGCAGGTGCTCGGCGAGCGCCGCCGCTTCACTCCAGACCTGCTTTCCGCCATGGACCCTGCCTCGGTCGTGGCCGCCCGAACCGTCCCCGGCGGCGCGGCCCCCGAGCGGGTCCGTGAACACGCCACCTCGATCCGCTTGGCAGCCACGGCCGGGCGTGCCTGGGCGCGCGCTCGCCGGGCAAGCGCCGCGGAGGCCGAGGCGCGTCTAGTGGCCGCCGCGGGCGAGACTCTGGCGGCTCGCTAGCCCTATTGCCTTTCCGCGCATTTTGGATGTGATGCATAGTTGTCGCATCTCTCCCCAAGGGAGGGCAGATGGAACGCGCGTCGAACCCAGATCACGACGGTGAGCAGCGGCTCAGTCGCAGGCGCTTCCTCCGCTACACCACCACGGCCGGCGCCCTGGCCGCCGGTAGTCCGGCGGGCGCTGTTGCATCTGCTGTGAGCGCGCCAGGGCAAGCAGACTGTTGCCATGAAACCCGCCGCCCCGGTCCCGCTCCAATGCTGGCCGACGCCGCCCGGCCGTGCCGGCATGCCGTTGGGGCTCGCTGGTCGCGGCCGGCCCGACCGCCTCTCAGGCCAGGGTCGCGCGCTCGCCGATGGCGGGTGCATGCTGGGTGGCGAGATGCTTCGGCGGTCGGCCGCTTGCCGAAGCCGTCCCACAACGGCCGGACAGCATGCCTGTTTCATCGCTTCGCAGCAACGTCGCCAACGTCTTGGTGATCGGCACCGGCGCGGCCGGGCTGCGCGCGGCGATCGCCGCGCACCAGGCCGGCAGCGAGGTGGTGGTGATCGGCAAGCGGACACGCAAGGACGCCCACACGGTGCTGGCGGCCGGCGGGATCAACGCCGCACTGGGCACCGTCGACCCGGAGGATTCCTGGCAGCAGCACTTCGCGGACACCCTGCGGGAGGGCTACTTCCTGGCCGATCCCCGGGCGGTCGAGCTGTTGGCTCGGGAGGCGCCGGCGGCGGTGCTGGAGCTGGCCGAGTGGGGCGCCCCGTTCGCGCGCACCACCGACGGTCGCCTGGACCAGCGGTTCTTCGGCGCCCACCGCTGGCGCCGAACCTGCTACGCAGGCGACTGGACCGGGCGGGCGATCCTGCGCGCCTTGGCCGCCAAGGTCGCCGAGCTGGGCGTGCCGGTGATCGACGACCAGTACGTGTCCCAGCTGCTGGTCTGCGACGGGACCTGCTTTGGGGCGCTGGCCTTCGACCTGGAGACCGGCGAGCGGACGGTGTTCCTGGCCGACGCGGTAGTGCTGGCCGCCGGCGGGCACACCCGCATCTGGCGCCGGTCGTCGTCGCGGCGGGACGAGAACACCGGTGACGGCATGTATCTGGCGCTGCGGGCTGGCTGCCGGCTGGCCGACATGGAGCTGGTCCAGTTCCACCCGACCGGGATGGTCGCTCCCGAGGAGGTGGCCGGCACGCTGGTGACCGAGGCGGTCCGCGGCGAGGGCGGCCACTTGACCAACGCGCTCGGGGAGCGCTTCATGGCCCGCTACGACCCCGACCGGATGGAGCTGTCGGCCCGCGACCGGGTCGCGCTGGCCAACTACACCGAGATCACCCAGGGCCGCGGCGGGCCGCACGGCGGGGTGTTCCTGGACATCAGCCACGTCAGCAAGGACCGCATTCTGGAGCGGCAGCCGATGGAGGTCGCCCCGACCGCCCACTACTCGATGGGCGGCGTGATCGTGGACCCTGAGACCCACGTCACCGATGTGGCCGGTCTGTACGCGGCCGGGGAGGTGACCGCCGGGCTGCACGGCGCCAACCGGCTGGGCGGCAACTCCCTTGCCGAGACAGTGGTGTTCGGCCGCCGGGCCGGCGAGGCGGCCGCCCGCTATTCGGCCGGCCGCGACGTGCAGCTCCGCGCCCGCCAGGTGGTCCGCGCCGCCAACGAGGAGCTGTCCGGGTTCATCCGCCATGGACGCCAGTTCGCCCGCCCGCTGCAGCGGGCGCTGCGTGACACCATGTGGGAGAGCTGCGGGGTGGTCCGCGATGACGCGGGGCTGCGGCGCGGCCTAGCCCGGGTGGCCGAGCTGCGCGAACTGGCGCTCGAGGTGGACGTGCGTCCCACCTCGGAGGGCTACGCCGACCTGGCCCACGCCCTGGACCTTCGCGCGTCGCTGGTGGCCGCCGAGGCGACCCTGCTGGGGGCGGTGGCCCGCCGCGAGAGCCGCGGCGCCCACCAGCGACGCGACTTCGCCGAGCTGGCACCCGACCTGTTGGTGAACTTCCAGTCGCGCCTGGACGCCGACGGCCGCTTGACGATCGACGCCCGGCCTGTCCCACTGGTGCCAGCGCAGCTCAAGGCGTGGGTCGACGCCAGCGAAGCGCCGAGCGTTGCCGGGCGACTGCTCGAATAGGCCAAGGCCCATCTCCCCTACAACTGCCTTCCCCAGAGAGCGGCTCTCCCCTCTCCCCGGCAAGACATCAGGCACCGCCGATTGCTGCCCGTTGCTGCCCGCTCCCGTGAACCGCATAGACAAACGCGGCCAGAGTACAGGCAAAGACCCGCTGACCAGCGGAAATGGAGTGGGCCTGCGAGGACTTGAACCTCGGACCTCTTCCTTATCAGCTAACGGCACGGAACCGCTGTGCGGGGGCTCGTTTTCGCAGGTCGCGTCCGACCGTAGGTGCCGAAGTTAAATGTTCTATCGGCGTGCAGTTATGCGTTCTCCCAATGCGTCTTGAGATCCACTGGCGCCGCGCTGATCATCGCCCCTTCCCTCCACCTCACGTCCGCTCTACACCGCCACCTACCTGCACGCCTGCCCACAACCACGCTACCTCAATGCTTCCATCAGCACTCCTCACCAGCCTTCCTGACACCCGCTGGCGAATCCCGGCGGACGGGGCCGGCCAGCGCCCTGCCGTTAGCTGCGCTGCCAACGAGCGCCCGCTGGGAAGCTGACCGGTTCGAACGCGAGTGACCCAATCACAGTCCCGATCATGTCATCGGAACAAGCGAACTTCTTTTAGAAGAAGTCGCTGTCAATCCACAGATTCATGGTCGGTGTGGCCAGCTCTCAACGTGTTCGTATTTGCCTCCTCCATCTGTTCCGCCAATCGACGAGCCTTTGTGTAGGTAATAATTCCACTGGAGAGAGAAGCTATGACTGCAATCACGTATAGGTTAGGGTCGGGGCTGATCAGGCGATTCAGCAGGGCTGCGGCGCCTAGGGCACCGATCAGCACGACAACCATGCGAGCCCAGTACCGCACGGAGAAGCTCCGGCTCAGGGTGTAGCGAGCCCGGCCGATGGCGATGGCCGCCACCGCGGGATCCGGATGGCCCAGACCTTGGCGTGCGCGGCGCCAGACCTCTTTCCGCACGCCAGCGTCAAGGCGCTTCCATGCACGTGCCGCTTGGCGACCCATTGGGATTTCAGCGTTGGTCATGGACTCGTTGCCTCACCTGGTCCTGTACATGACGTCCCGTACGTGACGCCCGGGTTCGGGATCATACCGTGCAGGGTCTGTCGCCAAGCCAGGAAGCCAGCTCGGGGTGTGGCAGCACAGCGCCTGATGCCACACCCCGAGGCTGAACTCGTAGCTGCTCTAGGTCAAGCCGACCCAAGACTTACCCTACTGCATGGCTGCGAGCGGTGGTTAGCTCATGACACGAGGAGCCGTCGGCCACCTCCTTGGGAATCAGCAGTTGTGATACATACCGCAGGAGTAGGAATAGGAGCTAATTGTCTGCTCGAGGTAATTGCTTGTTGCGTCCCAGGCGCATCCCAACCCCTGTGCCGCTATTGACAATGCGGTAGCGTCTCCCGTCGTCCCCACTGCTGCAGATACAGCAAGCGTACCCCCAGATTCCCAGAGCGCCGCACCCAATCCGACAACGGCTCCGAAGAACCCCGCTCTAACATAGGTCCAAACAGTGCAGAAGCCGGTCGGATCAACGTTGTTGACCGGGTCGCAGCCGGCGTAGGCGTAGGGCAGGTCTTGGCCGCTGGGGTCGCGTTGGGTGAAGCGGCTAAGGTCGGGGTCGTAGTAGCGGGCGCCGAACTTGGTCAGCCCGGTCTGGCTGTCGAAAAGGCCGCTGGCGTAGCGCCAGGGGTTGGCCACGGTCCCGGTAGCTGACAGCTGCACGCCGTAGGGGTCGTAGCTGTAGCTGTTGACCTTGGTGCCGCTGCTGTTGACCAGGCCGACCACCGAGCCGAGCCCATCCAGCAGGTAGTAGTAGCGGCTGCCGCTGGCGGCGCGCAGGCTGACTAGGGTGCCGCGGTTGTCACGGGTGTAGAAGTCGCTGCTGCCGGCGCTGGTGGCGCTGGCCACCCCCAGCGCGCTGTTGACGTAGCCGGTGGTGCCGGCCTGGGTGCGCTGGGTCTGGCCCTGGCCGGCGTAGGCCAGGGGGTTTAGGGCGGTGCCGCCGGGCTTGGTGATCGAGGTGGTCTGGTTCTTGGCGTTGTAGGCAAGCGACCAGCCGCTGGAGGAGCCGGTGAGGTTGCCGTTGGGGTCGTAGGTGTAGCTGGTGTTGCCCGACGGTACCGTGCAGGAGGTGCCGCTGGCGGGGCCGGACCAGCACAGCTCGTCGGCGGCGTTGTAGCCGTAGTTGGTGGTGGTGCCGCCTTCGGTCTTGCTGGTGCGGTTGGAGTTGCGGTCGTAGCCGTAGGTGCGGGACAGGCCCGGGCCGGTCGCGCCGGTAAGCCGGTTGCGCGCATCGTAGGTGTAGCTGGTGGTGCCGGCGGGGTCGGTCATCGACTGGCGCAGCGCGGTGTCGGCGCCGTTCTTTTGGTAGCTGTAGGTGAAGCTGGACAGCGTGGTGGCGCCGACGGTGGCCTTCACGCTGGTTGTCCGGCCGGCGTCGTCGTAGCCCGTGGTCATCACGGTGGCGGTCGGGGTGGTCGGGTAGGTGGTGGTGGTGCGCCGGTTGTCGTTGTCGTAGCCGAAGGTGACCGGGGTGGTGGCGCCGGGCTCCAGCAGCTGGGTGAGCCGGTTGGCCTGATCGTAGGTGGAGGTCACGTCGCCACCGGAGTCAGTGAACAGGGTCAGGTTGCCGTTGTGGTCGTAGTCGTAGCGCAGCTGGGTGTTGTCCGGCAGGGTCTTGCGGATCTGCCAGTTCATCTTGTTGTAATCGAACACGGTGATCCCGGTGGCATCGGTCACCTGGACCAGGTTGCCGTCGGGATCATAGTTGTTGTCGACGGTGGAGGCGTCCTGGTAGGTGGTCACGTCGGGGCGGTCCAGGGGGTCGTAGGTGTAGGTGGTGGTCTGGTTCTTGCCGTCCACCAGGGTGTGCAGCCGGCTAAGGGAGTCCGGCGTCAGGGTGAGGTCGCCCAGGGGGGCGGGGTTGTCGACCGAGGTGAGGTTGCCGTTGGGGTCGTAGCCGAACAGGGTGGCGTTGCCGTTGCCGTCGGTGATCTTGCTGATGGTGCCGTTGTTGGGGTTGTAGTCGCGGTCCTCCAGGGTGACACCGGACTGGCTAGTGATGTCCAGGTTGCCGGCATTGTCGTAGGTGTAGGTGAGGATGTTGCCTTGCGGGTCGATGGTCTGGGTGACCGCGTGCGGGTGGGTGGCGCTGGTGTAGTCGAACTGACTCTTGGCGCCGGTGGGCAGCGAGACCGAGGTGAGGTTCTCGTCGTTGGGGTCCCAGCCGAAGGTGGCCTGCTTCTGCAGCCCGTCGACCAGCCTGGCGATGTTGTCGGTGGAGGTGTAGGTCTTGTCCTGGGTGTGGCCAAGCGCGTCGATCACCTTGGTGATCCGGTCGCGGTCGTCGAAGCGGTAGGTGGTGATCCCGTCGGTGGTGTCGCCGGTGGTGAAGTTGCCGTTGGGGTCGGTGACCTTGGTCTGCCCGCTGGTGTAGTCGAACGAGGTGGTCGCGCTGGTCGGCACCCCAAACCCGGAGTTGAACTGGGTGGAGAAGTCGGTTACCTTCCCGACGGCGTCGACGTAGTCGATCCGGGTGATCGAGTTGCCGCCGGTGGTGATCTGGTCGATCAGCAGGTCGGCGTTGTAGCGGTAGTGGACCACGTTCCCGCCAGTGTCGGTGACCGTCTCCAGGTTCCCGCCGGCGGTGTAGGTGTAGTGCACCGTCCGCGCGCTGGGGTCGGTGACGGTGTCCAGCCGCCCGCCCACATACCCAAGGGTGGTCTGCCGGTTCTGGGTGTCGGTCACCGTCGACAGCAGCCCCGAGGCGTTGTAGTCGAAGCTGATCGTGTTGGTGTTGCGGTCGACCTCACGGAGCAGCCGGCCGGTGGTGTCGGAGAATACCAGCTTGGCCTCGGACTGTTGGAACTTGAGCGTCCACTCGCCGGTGGTGGCGTTGCGCGTGAGGTCGGCGTCCACGCCGGGTGGGTGCCGCCAGCGGGACTCGGTCGCGTCATAGTTGAACCGGGCCGCAAACCCGGTCGGGGCAATGTAGGTCACGTCGCTGGTCGCGTGGTTCGACGATGCGAAGTTCAGGTGTACGTCCTGGCCGACCCCCAGCGTCCAGCCCTTGCCGAGCGTGGAGCTGCCGGGCTGGCGGCTGTTGTAGTAGCGGTCCAGGCTGAAGTCCAGGCCGGTGCCGCGGATGCGCAGGTCGTTGGCGTGCAGCAGCAGGTCCCCGTTGGCGACGTTGACCTTCAGCTCGGACCGGTCGTTCAGCGGCCGCCCCTCGAAGCCGAAGCGGCGCTGCTCCCCCAGCAGTGAGGCGGCCTGGGTGTTGAAGTACTTGTACGCCGACCACGGCCCCACCCCGGTGCCGTCGTTGCCGCGCGCCCGCCACCGGTAGGTCGACCCGGCCGCCAGCTTGTTGGCCGGCACCGCCCACGCCGAGTCCGCGCCGCTGGCCACCGTCGCGCCGGCACCGGAGGCCACCACCACCCCGGTGGCCGGGTTGGCGACCTCGAAGTCCACATGCCCAGAGCTTGCGGGCCGCTTGGTGAACACCCCGTGCAGCGTCGGCGTGGTCGTGCCCGTATCCGCAGAGTCGCCGGGGGTCATCGACCGCTTGTCGACCGGGTCGGGCACCACCGCCACCGCGTGGTAGGACAAGGTCACGCTCAGGCTGGCCACCTTCACGCCGGACTGGTTCACCACCCGCACCCGAAAGCCGCTGGTCGTCGGCGTGTCGACGATCAGGCTGGCGGCGATGTTGCTGCCGATCGCCGGGGCCACCCCGACCGCCACGATCCCGCTGGGGACGTTCGGCAGCGCCTGGCCGAAGCTCACCGTGGCGAACCCGTTGGCGTCGGTGGTGACCGTGGGGGTGGCGTTGGCGGCGGTCCAGCCCGTGCCCGGGTCGATGCGGGCGGCCCAGGCGGCGTAGTAGGACAGGGTGATCTGGGTGCTGGCGATCGCCGCGCCGGACTGGTTGATCGCCCGCACCGTGAAGGCGCTGGCGGTCTGGGCCGACACCACCAGGCTCACCGGAATGTTGCCACCGCCGTTGGGGTCCACCCCGCTTGCCACCACCGCGTTGGGCACCAGGCTGCCGTGCGGGCTGGCATAGTTCACTGTGGCGAACCCGGCGGTGTCGGTGGTCACCGTGACGGTGCGGACCTCCTCGTTGCTGGTCAGCGCGGCGGCGGCGTGATACCAGACGGTGATCGCCGAGGTGATCGGGTTGCCGGCGGTGTCCAGCGCCCGCAGCGTGAACTCCGTGGTGGTGCGGTTGTAGGCGACCAGGTTCCCCGGGATCGCCGGGGTGCCCCCGTTGGGAGCCCGACCGGTCACCACCACGTTGGCGGGGGGCGCGGCGAACGCGCACGGGTCGCTGGTCGGGCAGTAGGGGATCGTCACCCGGCCGGTTGAGTCCGGGGTGACCTGCACCGACGAGTCCACCCGGGTCACCGTCGGCGGGCTTGCGGCGACCGCCGCCAAGGTGGCCGCGGCGCGGCTGGACACCGCTCCAGCCGACGCGGCCGCGCTGCGGCTGGACGCCGCCGCCCCAGTCGGCGCCGCCGACGCGGGCGCCGCCGGCGCCAGCGAGATGACCAGTGCCCAAGCCAGCACCCCGGCAAGCACTCGAACTGAGCGATCCATCTGCGCCTCCTCACGCATGCGGACGAAACAGCACGTACCTGGCCCACCGGACCGGAGGCGAGAGACGGTCGCCCGTCTGGAACCGGGCGACTCGGCAAGACCGTGGGGAAGTCTGCGATAGCCCTATGATCAGGTCAATGCTTGCAATATTGCTGAAAAGGGCGTATGGACGATCTAGCCTGGCAGCATGCGCGCCGCGTGCTGGTCGCTGGCTACACGCCGACCGAAGAACATGCAGGCGTCCGCTCGACGCATCCGACACCGGCGGTCGGAGCCACTGTGGAGCCCTCCGCGTCCCCGGCAGTGCCGCTTCCGTAGTGCCGCTTCCGCAGTGCGGTCTGGTCACAGGTGTGCTGTGCCGCATGACCGCAGTCCGGTTGCATGGCCGCCTCCGCAGGACTGCCGCAGCTCCGCATGGTCGCCGGCGGCGGTCGCCGCCGGTGGTCGCCTTCCGCGTCGCCCGTGCCGCTGTGCGCGGTGGTCGCATGTCGTCCGGCAAGACCGCACGCCCGAGGGCGCGGGCGACGGGAGCGGGGAAGGGCAGGTCCCGCGGTTGCCGGTCGGGATGGCCGGTCGCTGGGCCGTACAAGAACTGGCCGTCTGGCTGGCGAACCTCGCCGCGCCGCAGGCGGTAGGGGCGACCACCAGCACGCGCCGGTCTTGGAGGCGATCTCGGCCATCGGCACGTCAGCAGGATCCCAGGTAGCAGTCGCCTGACGGGCGTGCGCCGCCGCCCGATCAGGCCCCAACTCGTGCAGCGTGTCGAGGAAGCAAATCAGGTCGTAGCAGTCGGGCAAGGCGATGGCTAAGGCGACCTCGAAGATCAGCTGATCCCTGACGCCGGCCTCGCCGAGATGGCCACATCACGGGTGTCGAAGCCGTGGAACGTGCGGCCGGGGGTTCGCCTCGGCCACAAGGATGAGCAACCGGGCAAGAAGGAGGTGGGCGTGGTCGGGACGCCCCTCTTCACGGTGCGCAGTAATGCGTTCTACGACCGCTGTGCGGCCCAGCCTACCAGGCTGGCGATGGCCATCGAGCGAGCAAAGCGGCTGGTCAGAACGGTCGGCATCCAACGACCCGAATCGACGGCTCAGACCGCATACCGATCCGGGATGCATCGAAACAAGCCCGGGCCCCGAGCATGACAGATCAGCGTTTCCGCAGGTCAGGGCTAGTATTGGTGGGCCTGGGAGGACTTGAACCTCCGCCCTCTTCCTTATCAGCAAAATGAAGGGAACCGCTGTGCGCAGGGCCGTTTTTACAGGTGACGCGGAACCGTAGAGGCCAAAGTTAAGTGTTCTATCGGCGTGCAGTTAAGCGTTCTCTTGTGGCGTCTCGACACCGTTGACCATCACCGCATTCTAACCTCACACTCCACGTGCACTGTGACGACTGCGTTGACCGGATTGGCTGTCTGATCTTTGGCGCCGCGCTGCGGCCAAACTCCCTTGGCCCCGTATTGAGCGATGCTCGATTTGCTGGTACGCAGCAGCCACGTCCTCATCCGGACGGGAGTCGGCGATCAGCAAGAGGTGGATGGCGTTCACGCTGCCTGTCTCGGTTGCTGACCCCAGTCGTGGTCGGCGGCGCGCCGGTCCCCCGGGCACCGCCGTGCAGCAGCGCCCGCAGCAGGATGCCGGGCCGGAACAGCGTGGTGGGGGGTGCCACCAGTTGCGCCACCTTGCCGAAGGCCAGGCCCACGATCTTGTCCCTGATGGCCGCGCCGATCACGCGGTCGAGGTAGCGGTGGGTCAGCCGCAGCTGGAGGGTCCGCTCCCCGCCCTCGGTCGTCGGGTAGCGCAGGTCCTCGCCGGTGGCCATGAGCCAGGCAGCGGCGCTGACCCTTGCTACCTCACGCTGGAAGCGAGCGGGCAAGTCGCCCAGCGCGCCGTTCGATCGTTCGCGCAACAGACGGTCCAGGACCAGCGCGCTTTGTGCGGCGACGGTCATCCCCTGGCCGTAGAGCGGGTTGAAGGCGCAGACCCCATCGCCGATCACCAGGAAGCGCTGCGGAAGTCGGGGCAGCCGCTCGTAGAAGCGGCGCTGGTTGTCGGTCTGCCGGTAGGCATGTATCGGCGTCAACCGCTCGGCGCCCCGGATAGCCTCGTGCAGGAGCGGGCTGCGCAGGCTACCGGCGAAGGCCAGGAAGCCTTCCTCATCGGTGGGAGGGTAGTCCCGACCGCGGCCGGCAAGGGTGACCATCCAACGGTTGCCTTCGATCGGGAACAGCACGCCTCCCCGCGCGTTGGCGGCCGGGTCGGCTTGGAGGAAGAGGACCCGCCAGTCGGCGTCGAAGTCGGCTGGGATCGCGTAGTAGCAGCTGGCATAGCCGAGAAACGAGGTGACCGTCGCCTTGGCCGGCGGCGAGTAGCCGAGCTCGGCGAGCCACTCCGGCGCCCGCGAGTTGCGCCCACTGGCGTCGACGACAAGCCCCGCCCGCAGCTCCTCGGCCGCCGCCTCCTGGCCGCCGCCCGACGAGCGCGCCCGGATCCGAAGCCCTTCCACCCGGCGTCGGTCCGCGTCCGCCAGCAGGCCGGTGACGTCGCGGCCCTCGAGGAACCGGACGTTGCCGAACGCCGCCACCCGGCGACGAACACCCCATTCCAGGAACTCCCGACTGGCGGAGAGAATCTTGATGCCGGTTGGGAAGCGATCAGACCAGCCGCGGCGGGTCAGCACGAGCATGTCCCGTGGCCACTCGATCGGGACCGCGCCTGCGGCCACCCACTCCGCTTCGAGGCCGGGGAAGAGCTGCTCGAGGATCTGGAGCCCGCTGGCGAGCAGGGCGTGGAGGTGCCGGGACTGTGGCACCCCCTTACGGAACTTCGCGCCGTCGGGAAAGCGGTCGCGGTCTATGACCGTCACGCGGTCGAAGCGATCGGCAAGCACGCGCGCGGCCAACAGCCCGGCCATGCTCCCGCCGATGACGACCGCCTCCTCGCCGGAGCGGAGATCGCTGGAGCGCATGGGCATCCCTCCCTGTGGGCGGACCACCGCGTGGTCTCTGAGCTTCTGCGTCTGGCGTTCCAACTCCGGCCCGGGCTGTTTCTCGGGGTCACCCATTTGCACCTCCTGCGTCCCAAGCATGTCGATATCAGGCGGGCACGGTGCCGGCGCCTCGGCGGGCACGGCCGGCCTGGCGTCCTGGACCATCTCGGCGAGCGGGGTCAGCCAGTGGCCATCGAATCAAGGCAAGACAGGCGATCCAGTTGGCGGCCGAAACCGCGGCTGTAGGAATGCTCTACTGCGCCAGCAGGAAGAAGCGTTGCAGCGCCCAGTGGGCCGTCTTGTGGCCCAGAATGACACCCTGAACGCTGGACCAGCGGTAGTGGAGCCCGGCCCAGGTCCGGGCGTCGATGATCTCGTGGGTGAGGTCGTTGACCCTGTCGAAGTGGCGCACGGCGTCGAAGTTGCCAGCGGCGCCGTTGGCGGAGCCGTGGATGTCGACCTCGATTTGGTTGGTGCCCAGCACGGCGGCGAAGACCTCGGCCTCCGCCCCCGTGATACAGCCGTGGGCGCCCGGGTACTCCGGGTGGTTGGGCGTGGTCAGCAGCGGCGTCCACGTCGGATCCGGCTGGGTCAGCGGGTTGCCGTCGATGTCGGCGCTTCTGATCGCCGTGACCGGCCGCCAAAACGCGTAGTGGTACTTCGACTCCAGGCAGCCGATCCCTGCGTCGGCGCCCACCAGGTTGCCCATTGCCAGCAGCCGCACCGTGTCCACCAGGTCAAAGCCGTGCTGGACGGCGAGCTCACGGAAGGCTTGGTTGTACTGGTTGATGACGTGGGCGTTCCAGAACAACCCGACCGCGGTCTGCGCTGGTGTTCGCACGGTGCTGTTGGCGGCGCCGTAGGCCTTCACCTCGTTGAACCCCTCAGCCCATTGCGTGCTGGACAGGGCAGGCGGCGGATCGGAGCGAAACTGCGACGCCGCCTGCAGCATGAACGGCTTCATGAAGGCCACCCACGGCGTCTGTGCGAACTGTAGCGATGGCGGCGGCGCGAACTGCCACACCCCTGGGCCGGGCGGGCCGGGGGTGAAGGTGATCGGTGCGTTGCGGCCATCGTTGGCGCGCAAGGCGATGATGTCGTTGGCCGCCGCCTGGCCAACCGCCACGCCTTCGGCCTCGCCTTGGTCTGGGAGCGCGGCAAGGGCCGCGTCATACTGGGCCTTCAGCGGGTCCAACAGCGTCGCGGGCTGGTCGCTGAAGTAGTACGCCAGGGTGGTGTAGGCGGCCGCGATGATCGCCGCCTCAGGCGAGGCGTTGGCGACGATGCTCGGATCGACCGCGAAGTCGTGGTAGGGGGCGTAGCGCCCCTCGATCTTGGTGGTCGCGTCGTACACCGCCGCTTGGACGTAGGACATGTGGATCAAGCCCTCGATCTGGAACTTCGGCAGCGGGACCGTGGCCCCCCGCACGATGTTCACGGCGTTCAGGTTCCAGTCGAGCGCCACCTGCGGTGAGGCCGTCGTCGCCACGTTGGGCGCCGCCGCCGAGGGAACCGCGAGGATCGCTGCACTCGCCAAGGCCGCCACCGCGGCCGGGATGAGCCTTCGACCCGGCTTCATCTTCTTCCCCCCGATCCGTACATCCACTCGGCAACACCCGGCCAGCCACAGCGGTCTACAGGCGCATCAGGCCTTTGCCGGTAGCTGCAGGGTCGCCTGCAGATGCTCGGCCTGCTCGCCCTGCAGGTTGAGCGAGTCGACCGTGGGTGTGAACCAGTGGCCGCGCTCGCAGCCGGTCTTGACGTGCTCGACCGGGCCGTTGGTGGACCCGAAGGTCCAGCGGTCCACGATGCGGGCGGGCGCCTGGCAGGTCGGGTCGGGGCAGGGGATGAGGTCGGACATGGCTGCGGTCCTCCTTCTCCGACACCGCTTGGTGTCAAGCTCGTCGAGAAGGTGCGGCATGGGCGACCGCCACGAATCCGGCATCCGCCATAGCTTGTGGCGCGTCGACCTCCCTATCTTTATGGCGCCGACCACTTACGCGCCGGTTCCCCTCCAATCCCAGCGGCGCGATAATCCGGGCGAGATGGGCGGCCGCGTGGCCAGCCCGACCTTGGTCGGCCGCGTCGAGGAACTGCGCATCCTTAAGGCGGCCAGGTCGCGGGCGGCGAACGGCGAGCCGGCCGTCGTCCTGTTGGGGGGCGAGGCCGGTGTGGGCAAGACACGCCTGGTCACCGAGCTGGCCGCGCGGTGCGGCGCCGATGGAACGCGCGTGCTAAGCGGCGGCTGCGTGCCGGTCAGTGCGGGTGGCCTGCCGTTTACGCCGATCATGGAGGTGCTGCGGGTTCTGCTCGCCGAGCTGGGCCCCGGCGGCGTGCGCGAGCTGGCCGGCCCCTCCTGGCCCGAGTTGGCCTGGCTGCTGCCCGCCCTGGGCAAGCCGCAGACCGCCGGCCCACCAAGCCAGGCTGCCCAGGCTCGCCTGTTCGAGGTGCTGCTCGGCCTGCTCGGGCGCCTCGGCGAGCAGGCCCCGCTGGTACTGGTGCTGGAGGACCTGCACTGGGCCGACCGCTCCACCCGCGACCTGCTGGCGTTCCTGGTCCGCAACCTGCGCCGGGAACAGGTCCTGCTGGTCGCAAGCTACCGCAGTGACGAGCCAGGCCAAGGACGGCTTGGGCCCTATTTGGCCGAGCTGGACCGCGGCGGTCCGGTCCAGCGTCTGGAGCTGCAACGGTTCGACCGGGCCGAGACGATCGCCCAACTGACCGCCATCCTCGGGGCGGTACCCTCCAACGACCTGGTGGATGCGGTGTTCGCCCGCTCGGAGGGCAACCCGTTCTTCACCGAGGAGCTGCTGGCGGCCGTGCGGGCCGGCTCCGGCGAGCTGCCGGCCACCGTCCGGGACCTACTCCGCGGTCGGGTGGAGGCGCTGCCCGAGCCGGCCAGGCAGGTGCTTGCAGCTGTCGCGGTGGGCGGCCGGCCGGTGCCCCACCGGCTGCTGGCCGCCGCCGCTGGCCTGGACGAGCGGGGGCTGGTCGAGGCGCTGCGCGCGGCGGTCGCCCATCAGCTGTTGGTGAGCCGGCCGGGGGAGGACGGCTACGAGGTCCGCCACGCCCTGCTGCGGGAGGTTATTGAGGCCGACCTGCTGCCGGGCGAGCGGGCACGGCTGCACGCCGGCTACGCCCACGCCCTCACCGGGCGGCCCGAGCTGGCTGCCGGTGACTCGCCCGCGGTGGCCGCCGCCGAGCTGGCTGCCCATTGGGACGCGGCCGGGGAGCCCGCCCGGGCGCTGCCGGCCAGGGTCCAGGCCGGGCTGACCCCTCACGCTGTGGGAGCGGGTCCCCGACCCTGGCCGGCCAGCAGGGCTGGACCGGGTCGACCTGCTGGCCCGGGCCGCCGAGGCGGCCGCCTTGGCCGGCGCGGTCCAGCGCGCGGCCGGGCTGCTGCAGGACGCGCTCAGCTGGGTCGACCCTGCCATCGAGCCGGTCCGGGCCGCCGTGCTGCTGACCCGGCTGGGCGACCACCGCGGGACAACCCGAGATGAGCCCGGCGCGCTGGCCGCCTACGCCGACGCGGAGCGGCTGCTGGCCGGTGCACCGCCGTCGGCCGAGCACGCCCGCATGCTCGCCAGCCACGCCCTGACGCTGACCCAGCTGGGCTGGCGAAGTCCGAAAGCCATTCAATACTGCGAGCAGGCGATCAGGATCGCCCGGGCGGCCGGAGCCCGAGCCGAAGAGGCCCACGCGCTCGCCACCCTCGGGATGTGCCTGGACGACCTCAACCAGCTGGACCGGGCGATCGCGCTCCAACTGGAGGCCCGCCGGATCGCCGAGGGGGTCGGGGACACCGAGACCGTCATACGCACCTACGCGACCCTCAGCCATTCGCTGGTGGCAGCCGGCCGGGACCGCGAGGCCCTCGACGACGCCCACCAGGGCTACCAGCGGGCACGCCAGCTCGGCCTGCAACGGGCCATGGGCAGCTACGTCGCCTCCGATCTCGCCAGGCGCCTGCTGGCCAGCGGCCGCTGGGAGGACTGTGAGCGGCTCACCAGGGAGGCGCTGTGCGGCGACAGCTGGGCCGACCGCGGCCTGCACGCCACCAGGGGGCGGCTCCTAGCGCGACAGGGTGACTTCGCGGCGGCGCGGGAGCAGCTGCGCCTAGCGCTGCGGCTGAGCCTGCCCCTCACCCGCGACGACGCCTGGTTGGGGCTGGCCGAGCTTGGCCTGTGGGCAGGCCACGACGAGGACGCCGAGACGGCCGTTGCCGAGGGCCTGCGATGGTACGCCGAGGTCGACCCCCAAAGAATGCTCCCGCAGGCGATCATCCCCTGGTACGTGCTCGCCCTGCGGCTGGCGGCCGACCGCGCCGAGCGGGCGGCGGCCCGGCGGGCACCCGAGGAGGTCGCCGAGGCCCGGCGGCAGGCCGCCCCGGTCGCTGCCGAGGTGGGCCGGCTGGCCGCCGCGCGGGAGCTGCAGGCCGCCCGCCCGAGCGTCACCGCCGGCCTGCTGCTCGCCCAGGCCGAGCGGTCCCGGCTGGAGGGAGCGTCCGATCCGGAGCGGTGGCAGGCGGCGGCGGCGGCCTACGACCGGCTCCAGCGGCCCTTCGAGGCGGCGTACGCGCGGTTTCGGCAGGCCGAGGCGCTGCTGGCCGCCCGGGCGTCCCGCCAGCAGGCCGAGCAGGCGCTCCGCAGCGCGCACCGCACGGCGGTTGCGCTTGGGGCCGGGCCGCTGCGGCGCGAGATCGAGCTACTTGCGCAGCGGGGCCGTCTCCGCCTCGACGAACAGGGCAATACGACCCCGCCGGCTGCGGTGCCGCCCTCCCCGACGGCACCGCTTGGTCTGACTCGCCGCGAGACCGAAGTGCTCGCACTGGTCGCCCAGGGGCGGAGCAACCGGCAGATCGGCCAACAGCTGTTCATCACCGAGAAGACCGCCAGCCTCCACGTCTCCCACATCCTCACCAAACTCGGCGTGGCCAGCCGTGTCGAGGCGGCTGGGGTCGCTCATCGCCTGGGACTGGGAACCTGACCAGGGTGCGCAGCCGGGTAACCGGCCATCATCCAGCGTCGCTCCTGCCACCCGGGGTTCGTCACCTCGCAAGGACACGATTGGTTAGCAGGTTAAGCGTTCTTGACCGCTGTGCGGCTCACTTATCGGCTCTGTGACTCTCGCGAGCCGGTCAAGAAGAGACTGAGAGTGGCCGTTTGTGCTGGTCAGGGCAAGTGTGGTGGGCCTGGGAGGACTTGAACCTCCGCCCTCTTCCTTATCAGCTAACGGCAGGGAACCGCTGTGCGCAGGGCCGTTTTTGCAGGTCGCGCGGAACCGTCGATGCCAAAGTTAAATGTTCAATCGGCGTACAGTTATGCGTTCTCCCAATGCGTCCTGCGACCCACTGACGCCGTGCTGATCATTGCCTCCGACTCCAATCATGCCTGCTCTGCATGGGTCGCCCAACTGCACGTCTGCCGGCAGCTAGGCTACCTCGACACTCCTCAATAACACACAGCCGACCCTGGAACGCCCTCGCCACGCCCGCAGCGAAACGCCACGTCGACTGCGGTGCTGTCCAGCTTCCAGGCCGGCTGCCAGCAATCGCCATTCCCCGGGTGAGCTGTCGCACGCCGATCGCGTCCCGGTCAAGCGGTCAACGCCCCGGCAGGCTGAGGGTTGCCTCGTCGCCGCCTTGCTCCATACGATCAGCCACAGCCACTGGTGCCTTGTGCGATCAGCTCACGCGAAACGCGTCACTTGGCCCGACCGCGACAGGCATCGTTCGAGACGTGCATGGCGGCTACCTGAATAACGACGGGGGGATGATGAGCGCCTTCCGGACCAGGATCCAGCCGATTTGGCCATCCCGACCTGCCGGGCGGAGGTGAGGTACGGTGAGGCGGGTCCGGCGGGACCTGATCGTGCTGGTGGCCAGCCTGGCGGTGTTCGCTGGCTGCGCGGTGATCGTCGCCGACGGGCGGGTCGGCGCCGCCGAGCGGGCCGTGTTCCACGCCATCAACGGGCTGCCTGGCTGGCTGTACCGGCCGATGCTGGTCGCGCAGTACCTGGGGGTGCTGGCGATGCCGCTGATCGTCGCCGCCGGGGCGTTGGCGTTCCGGCGTTGGCGGCTGGCGGCCGCGCTGGTGCTGGTGGTGCCCTTGAAGCTCGCCGCGGAGAAGGTCCCCAAGCAGCTGGTGCAGCGGCAGCGTCCGGGCACGACGGTCCCGGACGCGATCCTGCGCGGGGTGCCCCACGGTGGACTGAGCTTTGTCTCCGGGCACGCCATCATCACCTTCGCCATCGCGGGGCTGCTGGCGCTGGTGCTGCCGCGCCGCTGGGCGGTGGTCGCGTTTGTGCTGGCGACCTGCAACGCGGTCGCGCGGGTGTATCTGGGGGCGCACAACCCGCTGGACGTGGTCGGCGGGGCGGCGGTCGGCCTGGCGATCGCCGCCGTGCTGGACCTGCTCCTGGATATTGCCCGTGACCGCCGGGGCAGCCGCCGCGGGCAGCCTGCGCCGGTGGAGGACGAGCGGACCACCTGACCCCCGCTCTCGAGCAGGACGGCGGAGCGGCCCGGCCTCTCGCAGCGCCTCCTGGCCGAGGGCCTGCTCGGCCGTGTCGCGGACCCGCGACGAGTCGGCACGATGTCCAGCGCCGCCAACAGGGCGGCGACGTCACGGTCGACCAGCGGTGGCTGGCGGCCGCTTCGGCCTGGTCGAAGTCGACCAGTCAGGCCTGGCCATTCTCGTACCGCATGACGCTGACCAGCCCGAGGTCCCGGTGGGCGATCCGGGCGGCCCGCAGGCCGGCGAGCTGGCGCCAGATGTCTGTGAGCGGGGCCTCCTTGAGCCGGCTCGCTACCGAGATCGATCAGGTCGCAGCCCGCCACCCACTCCTGCACCGGCAGGACGAGCGCGCCGAGCACCAGCCGCAGGACGTCGCCAGGGTGGCGGGCGTAGGCGCCGGGCCGAGGCTGGCCGACGCCTACCCGCATGTCTGGTTGGTCCTGGCTCTTGCCTACTGCGGGGGGGCGCCGACGTGCGAGCCACCCGCGGTGATGGGTTCTGGTCGGATCGAGCTCCGGCGCCACCAGGCGTAGCAGGCCACCCCGACTAGGATCGGCAACGCCCAGGTCAGCGCCCGGTAGACCAACACGGCCGCGGTCACCTCGGCCCGGGCGCCGCCCGCCGCCGTCAGCCCGCCGATCAGCACCGCCTCGACGAAGCCGACCCCGCCGGGCGTGAACGGGATCGCCGTGGCCAGCCGCGCGAACGCGAACACGGCCAGCACCTCCGCCCAGCCCACCTGAGCGTCGCTGACCCCAACGTCGCGCAGCGCCACCAGCAGCACCAGGTACAGCGACAGGTGGCTGACCAGCGACGTCACCGTGATCGACCCCCAGCGATGTTCGACCAGGGCGATGGTCCGGCCACGGAACTTCACCGTGGCCAGCTCCCAACCGTGCACCGGCGGCCGCCGCACCAGCCGCAACACGCGGGAGGCCAACCGGCCCGCGAGCAGCCCGAAGCGACGCGCGACCTCCTCGCTGCGCAGCATCAACGCGAACACCACGACCGCGCCGAGCAGCCCGGCGATGCCGAGCAGGGCGGCGATGACCCGCCCGCCGGTGGCGCCGCCCTGCAGAGCGACAAGGACAAGGGCGAGCACCGGCATGCCGAGCTTGATGAAGCTGTTCCACACCCCGGAGACCAGCACCGCCGTGGTGGTCCTGGAGCGTGAGTAGCCCCACGATCCAAGCATCATGTAGGTCATGCCGATGCCGACCGCCGACCCGCCGGGCACGGTGTTGGCCACCGCGGTGGTCGATTGGGTCATCACCATCGCGTGGCCAAACGACAGCCCGGGGGTCACCGACATCCATACGAACGCGTAGGTACAGAGGTTCCAGACGGCGAGCAGGCCCAGGATGGTGAGCTCCAGCCAGGTCATGTCGGTGATCGCGGTCCATACCTGGGCCAGGTCGATCTTCTTGAGCAGGAAGTAGAAGATGACCACGATCAGCACCAGGGACAGCACGCCCTGGACGATCATGCGGGTCCGAGACCGGCGGCTGGCCATGGCTGGCTGCTGGTCGACCATCACATCACCCCCCTCTCCGCGCCTGGCGGCTAATCATGGTTCCCTGGGGTCCAGATGGAGCCGGCCGTCCGAGCGCTGCCTGAGGGCCTCGCGCAGCCCATCACGGGTGGCGAACCCCAGCAGCCCGGGTAGCTCTATGGCAAATGACCCCTCGACGTCGCTGGTCGAGTGGAGCCGGTAGGTCACGCAGCCGCCTGGGAACCGGTCATACCAAGTCGCCCCAAAAGCGTCGGTGGCGAGATCGATCCGCTGGTAGCGCTGTACCAGTGGCGTCGGGGACGGCGTCGCGATCGTGCCGGCGGTGTCGCAGCCGGCGGCCAGGCGCACCACGGCCGCACGCTTGCCGGCCCGGTCGTGGTCCAGGATGATCACCGAGCGGCCGTTGTTGACAGCCACCTCCGCGACCTTCCAGCCGGGCACCTGGGACGGCACGCATGGCACCAGCGACGCCGACGGCACCGACTGGGCCATCAGCCACAGCGGCTCCAGATGGGCGCAGGAGAGGTTGCCGGTATTCAGCGGGGTCCTGACGGCTACCTGGTTGTCGAAGACGGCCGTCGGGTTCAAGGAGGCAAGGACCACCAGCAGCGCGATCGCTGCCCACAGCCCCACCCGGCGGACGCTCCACCGCTGGATTCGGATCGGTCGGGGCGGAGTGGGCAGCAACTTGATGAACTCGGCGTGCAGGTCGCGGCCTCTCTCCCGCAACAGGCGGCGCAACTGGGACGGCAACGCCAGCCCACGGGCCGCCGCGAACCCCTCGGTGATCTCGTCGACACTGAATTGGCGCAGTGCCCGCCGGTAGACCCGCTCGGCATCGCTGCGCAGCGCCAGGCACAGCATCATGTTGGCCAGGTCGACCGCCTGCCGCCACGGAGTGGGCCGGGCCTCGACGAAGGCCACGTCGATCAGCAGCAGGTGGCCGTCGCGGACCAGCAGGTTGGCCGGCTTGACGTCGCGGTGCGCCAGCCCGGCGTCCCACAGCCGCCGAATGATCGAAAGGCCGTCGTCGATGACCTGGTCGTCGACACTGGCCTCGCCGAGCTCGACCGCGCCGTCGAAGAACTCGGTGACCAGCAGGTACTCCCGGTCGGGGGTCAGCTCCACAAACCCGTAGGGGGTGGGGCTGGGCAGCCCGGCGCGCTGCATCAGCGACAGGGCGTAGTCCTCCTGCTGCACCAGCCGCCGCACGCTGTTGAACGGCTTTTCGTCCTCGAGCCGGCCGTACAGCAGCTCGCGGCCGAGCTTGTACCAGCGGTCAGCGCGCAGATGGCCCAGCGCGTAGAGCTTGGCGAACAGGTAGGTGGGCGGCTCGCCCTTGACGGTGATCCGCAGGGGGGTGGACCCGCCCGAGCCGGCCAGCCCGAACGGCCTGACCTCCTCGACCAGTAGGCCGAGTTGATCCTCAAGGCCTCGGCGGATCGCGACCCCTCGCTCACCACCCACGTCCAGGTGGGCGCTGCGGCCCCGCCGGTAGGTGACCGGGAACACCTCGCTGGGGGTGAACCGGCGAAACAGCAGCAGCGGGATCGTGACCCCGATGCCCACCGCCAAGAGCACGTCGCTGGGGGCGTCGGTGCCCAACGCGACCCGGGCCACGCCGACCAGCGCCACCAGCCCAGCCGCCACCCACTTGCCGGTGTTGCGCCAGCGGCCCTCAGGCACCAGCGTGTACAACACCGCC
>WNGL01000689.1_pt1 | contig 40149 bp, 35 predicted proteins | sample 5400591 | NCBI WGS metagenome assembly WNGL01 (sample SAMN13153377, study PRJNA577476) | soil metagenome | isolation source: 80 cm soil or saprolite under Garry oak tree replicate 1 | place: USA:California | collected 2016-06-15
TGGCGTTGCGGTTCGTACCGTGCCTTCACGGGAATGCATGCGAGCGAAATAGACGCGCACGGCCAGGCGCACGCCCTGCCCGCACAGATACGCGGCAGGGCACGGCGACGTTCAGGCCAGGTCTGCCGTGGCCCGGCCGCAGGACACGGCGGTCACCGGGGGCGCAAGCCCGGTCATCCCTCGGATCGGCGACGGCGGTGGCCGACCGAGGGTGACCGGAACCGTGACGGGCTGGACTCGTTCGCGTCCGCGGCACCGCAACGGCAACCTCAGGAAACCGGGCCGCTGTGCAGGCCGTCTGGTGTACGTGTGGTGGTTGTGTGGAGACCGGTGCAATCGACCGGTGCAACAGCGGGCGGCGCTAGCGCAGGCTGTCTCGTCGTGGCCCGGGTGAAGGGAAGGAGGCGGCCATGGCGCCGCGGGTGAACAGTGAGCTGCTGCTGGTCGGGAGCCTGCCGGCGGACTCGGCGGATTCGGCCCTGCGAGCCGCCGCGGCGTTCTACGACGGCCTGGTCTTCGCGCTGCCCGACGGCGAGACAGGCCCCCGGGCGGCCTGGGTCGGCTACGAGCGGGAGCGGCTGGTCCGGCCGAACCCGGACGTAATCGTGGTGCAGGAGACCGAGTCGCCGACCGGCATCCCGCGGCACGCGTACGAGACCCCGGTGTTCGGCATCCGGCCCGGCGCCACCGGGCTGCACTGGGACTCCTGGCCGCGCATCGACGACGCGATAGCCGGTTACCAGGTGTTCCGCGCGCTGCGCGCGGACGGGGTGATCCCGGCCGGCCTGCGCTTCCAGGTCGGGCTGCCGTTCCCGGCCAGTGCGCTGAACGGGTTCAAGGCCGACTTCGCCGCGGACTACCCGGTGGCCGAGCGGGCGTTCGAGGACCTGGTGGCCCGGGAGCTGACCCGGCTGACCGCGGCCATCCCGCCCGGCGAACTGGCGATCCAGTGGGACCTGGCGTACGAGACCCAGGACCTGGAGGGCGTGCTGGCCTGGACCGGCGAAGGGGCGTGGGAGCGGTTCGCCGGGCCGGTCACCCGGCTGACCCGGCTGATCCCGGCGGAGGTCCTGGTCGGCTACCACCTGTGCTACGGGACGTTCCCCGAGTGGCCGATGTACGAGGCGAGGGACATGGGGCTGCTGGTGCGGATGGCCAACTTCGCGGTCACGCATTCGGGCCGAACGGTCGACTGGCTGCACCTGGCCGGTCCGCGCTACCTGCGCAGCGAGGACCGCAGCTTCTTCCGGCCGCTGGCCGACCTGGAGCCGGGCGACGCACGGGTCTTCCTCGGCATCGTGCTGCCGATCGACGGGGTCGCGGGGCTGCGCCGCAGGCAGGCCACTGCGTCGCGGTATCTTTCCGCTTTCGGTGTGGCGATGTACTGCGGGTTCGGCCGCCAGCCGGGCGCGGACGGCACCGAGACCATGCGCGAGCACGCCCGCGTCGTCCGCACCGCCCGCGTCGCCACGAGCGGCCGGTAGCCCTACGGGTGCGCCACCGATCGCCGGGTCAGCAGCTTCATCGGCTCGCGGATCATTACGTCACCGGCCGGCTGCCGCTCGATCCTGGCGATCAGCTGGTCCACCGCCGCGCCGCCGAGTTCGGCCAGCGGCATGGCCACGCTGGTCACCGGGACCTCGAGGAAGGCCAGGCACTCGTCCTCGTCGAAGCTCACCACCGACATCTGACCGGGCACGTCCACGCCGGCCGCGCGCAGCGCCGCCATGACGCCGAACAGCTGGTTGAGGCTGCCGACGCCGCACGCGGTGGGCCGCGGGCCCCGGCCCAGGATCCGCGTCATGGCGTCCCAGCCGCCGTCCTCCGTCATCGCGGCGTGCCGAACCGTCAGCGCGATTCCGCTGGCCGCGCAGCGCCGCCGGGCGGCGCTCACCCGGCGGTGCACGGTATCCACGTCGGGCGGTCCGTCGATGAGCGCCACGCTGCGATGGCCGAACTCCGCCACGTGACCCAGGAACAACCGCACCGCGCCGGGCTCGTCCATGACTACGTCGTGGCCGTGATCAGGCCCCCGCCGGTTCACGTACACGTGCGGGACCTCGGGCACCCCGGGGGCATGCTCGGCGTTCCGCAGCGTGGTGGCCAGCAGCAGGCCGTCCGCGCGGCTCTCCTCGACCAGGTAACGGTAGGCGCCCGGCGGCTTGGCGTCCTCGCCGGGCTCCTCCATGATCATGACCACGTAGCCGCGATCGGCGGCCCGCTGCAGGGCGCCGCGCTGGAGCCGTACCCAGATCGGGTTGCGCAGCAGCGGGATGACGAACGCGATTGCCCCGGTCTGGCGCCGCTTCAGCGCCCGGGCCAGCGCATTGGGCCGGTACCCCTGCTGCCGTGCCGTGCTCAGGATCTTGCGGTAGACCTCCGGCCTGATCGACTGGGCCGGGTCGCCGTTGAGCACCCGGGACACGGTGGACACGTGCACGCCGACCGCTTCGGCGATGTCGATCAGCCGCGGCCCCCGGGGGCGGGCAGCAGGCCGGCCCCGCTCCGCGCCCGGGCTCTCCCCGGCCTCAAGGCCGGCTTCAGGGCCGGCCTCCGGGCCGACCTCAGGGCCAGCCGCGGATACATCGCGGCGTGTCCCCCCAGACTCCTCCGACAACTCCCCACCTTGGTCCCGACTCAGGCCCTGATTCTGCCATCAGGCATTCTGTTCGTTCTCGCTCCGCTCCGGGCTAGGTCCGCCGGCCCCGGCGCTAAAGGCGAAGTGGCAGGCCGCGAGGTGCTCGGCGTCGTCAGGGCCAGCGGCCAGGACCGGGTCCTCTGTTTCGCAGCGCGGCTGCGCGATCGGGCAGCGGGTGCGGAACCGGCACCCGGCCGGGATGCGCAGCGGGCTCGGCGGGTCCCCGGCAATGGCCGGGCCGCTGTCGTCCGCGGCGCCCTCGGTCATCCGGGGGATCGCGGCGAGCAGGCCCCGGGTGTAGGGGTGGCGGGGCGTGCTGAAGATCTGCTCGGTGGGCGCGACCTCGACGATGCGGCCCAGGTACATGACCGCGACCCGGTCGCACAGGTGCCGCACCACGGCCAGGTTGTGGGATATCAGCAGCAGGGTGAGCCCGAGCTCGTCGCGCAGGTTCGACAGCAGGTTGAGGATGGTGGCCTGCACGCTGACGTCGAGCGCCGACACCGGCTCGTCGGCGACCAGGACGTCGGGACGCAGCGCGAGGGCCCGGGCGATCGCCACCCGCTGCCGCTGGCCGCCGGAGAACTGGCGCGGGTACGCGGACAGGTCCGCCTCGCCCAGCCCGACCAGCGCGAGCAGTTCCGCGCTGAACGCCGCGACGCGGTTCGCCGGGACCACGTGGTGCACCCGCAGCAGCTCGCGCAGCATCCCGCCCACGGTCAGCCGCGGGTTCAGCGAGGAGTACGGGTCCTGGAAAACCATCTGGATGCGGCGCCGGTCCGCCCGCGACCGCGAGGCCGGGAGCACCCTGCCGTCGAAACGGATCTCGCCGCGGTCCGTGCGCTGCAGCCCGGCCAGGGCCTGGGCCAGCGTGGACTTACCCGATCCGGACTCGCCGACGAGGGCGAGCGCCTCGCCCCGGCGCATCTCCAGGTCAACCCCGTCGACCGCGCGGAGCAGGTGCTCCTGGCCGCGAACCCTGGCGCCCACCCGCGAGCCGACCGGGAACGACACGGCGACTTCGCGCGCCGAGAGCAGCGGCTCGGCACCGGTCATGGCGGGCATGGCATTGACAGCGTTCACGGGCGGGCCCGATCTGCCTCGACGGCCTCCAGGGTGCGTTCGTAGTGCAGGCAGGCGGTGGACCGCCCGCCGGAAACCCCCGGCAGCGGCCGCAGCGGCGTCTCAGAGGTCCGGCAGTCGTCCTCGGCGAACGCGCACCGCGGGTGGAACCGGCAGCCGGACGGCGGGCTGACCAGGCTCGGCGGCGAGCCGGGGATCGGCACCAGCGATTCCCGCACGTACTCGAAGTCAGGGGCCGAACGGACCAGCCCGAGCGTGTACGGATGGCGCGGATCGAGCAGGACCTCGCGTACCTCACCCCGCTCGACGAGCTGCCCGCCGTACATGATCGCGACGTCGCGGCAGACCTGGGCGACCACCGGCAGGTCGTGCGTGACGAAGACGAGCGACACTCCGGACTCGCGGCAGAGCCGGCTCAGCAGCCGCAGGATCTGGTCCTGGATGGTCACATCCAAGGCCGTAGTCGGCTCGTCGCACAAGATGATCTCCGGTTCGCAGGATAGCGCGATCGCGATCATCACGCGCTGCCGCATGCCGCCGGAGAACTCGTGCGGGTACGCCCGGAACCGCCGCTCCGGGTCGGGGATGCCCACCCGGCGCATCAGCTCGAGCGCGCGCTCGGCCGCCCGGGCCCGGCCGAGCCCGAGGTGCACCTGCGGCCCCTCGGCTATCTGCCGTCCGACCCGCATCACCGGGTTGAGCGCGCTCATCGGCTCCTGGAAGATCATGGCCATCTTCGGGCCGCGCAGGCGGTTGACGTCGGAGCCGCGCAGCTGCACCAGGTCCACCCCGTCCAGCAAGACCTGCCCCGACGTGACCTGCGCCTCGGTCGGCAGCACGCCGAGGATAGCGCGCAGCGTCATGCTCTTGCCCGAGCCGGACTCGCCCACCAGGCCGAGGGCACCGCCCCTGGGCACGTCGAAGGACACCCCGTCGACGGCCCGGACGATGCCGCGCCGGCTGGCGATCCGCACGTGCAGGTCGCGGACCTCGAGTATCGTCTCGGTCCCCAGCGGAGCGCTCACTGGCCCGGCCTCAGCAGGTCGGCCAGGCCGTCGCCGACCAGCGAAAGCCCCAGCCCGACCAGCACCACGACCAGGCCCGGGATGGTGGCCAGCTGCCAGTGCGTGGACAGGAAGTTCTGGCCGTCGTTGATCATCGATCCGAGGTCCGCGGTGGGCGGCGGGATGCCCAGGCCGAAAAACCCGAGCGTCACGATGGCCAGGATGACCTGCACGATGTCGGACATGCCGTAGATGAACGCCTGGCTGATCACGTTGGGCAGCAGGTGCCGGCGCATGATGCGCACGTTGGACAGTCCGCCCGCCCGGGCCGCGGTCACGTAGTCCTGCCGCTTGGCCACCAGGATCTCGCCGCGGATGATCCGCGCGTAGGCGACCCACCCCACCACCGTGATCGCGAGGTAGATGCTCCGCTCGCCCGGGCCGAGCACGAAGACCAGGGCGATGATGAGCACGTAGAACGGGAACGCCACCACGATGTCGACGAGCCGCATGATGGTCGTGTCCATCCAGCCGCCGAAGTACCCGGCCAGCGAGCCGAGCACGGTGCCGAGCACGAACGGGAGCAGCACCGCGATGAACCCGATCCGCAGGTCCAGCCGCAGCCCGTAGAGCAGCCGGGTGAACGTGTCGCGGCCCAGCTGGTCGGTGCCGAGCAGATGGCGGGCGCCGGGCCCGAGCAACGACTCGCTGAGGTTCTGGGTAATGGGGTTGTACGAGGTGATCAGCGGCGCGGCCAGGGCCAGGCCGACGATGATGACGAGGATCACGATCCCGGCCATCAGGGCCGGCTGCCGGTACCACCGGCGGTCCGCGCGGCGCTGCGCACGGCTCGTGGCCAGCGTCGGGACCTCGATCGCACTCAACGGTCGAACCTCACCCTCGGGTCGAGCGCCGCGTACGACAGGTCGGCGAGCAGGTTGACCAGCACCACCATGATGGCGAACACCAGCGTCACCCCCTGCACCACCGGGAAGTCCCGCTGGAAGATCGAGTTGATCATCAGCTGGCCGATCCCGGGGATCGCGAAGATCTGCTCGATGATGACGGTCGCCCCGACCAGGAAGCCGATGTTGATGGCCAGCACGGTGACGGCCGGGATGACGGCGTTCCGCAGCACGTGCCGCTGGTACAGCCGGTGCGGCGGAACGCCCTTGGATCGGGCCGTGACGATGTACTCGGCGCCCAGGACGTTCAGCATGCTGGCCCGCAGGCTGCGGATGACCACCGGGGTGAGCGCCAATGCGACGGTCAGGCTGGGCAGGAACATCGAGTGCAGGTGCCCGGTGAAGCCGGAACCGTACCCGCTGACCGGGAAGATCCGCAGCGAGATCGCGAACGCGTAGATCAGCAGGAACCCCAGCCAGAACGGGGGCATGCCCAGGCCGACCAGGGGGACGGCCCGGACCACGTGGTCCCGGATCCCGTCCCGTCGGCTGGCCGCGAGCACCGCCAGCGGCACGCTGACCAGCACGGTGAGCACGGTCGCGTAGGCGAGCAGCCACAGGGTGGGCGGCAGGTGACTCAGGATCAGGCTGGTCACCGACCCGCCGTAGAAAATGCTCTGGCCCAGGTTGCCGTGCAGGAGGCGGTCGAGGAACAGCCAGTACTGGCTGGCCAGCGGCCGGTTCAGGCCCCACTGCTGGTGCAGCAGGGCTACCGCCCTCGGGGTGGCGTGGATGCCGAGGATGGTCGCCGCCGGGTCACCCGGGATCAGGTGGACCATGAAGAAGACGACGATCGTTACCCCGACGGCCACCGGTATGAGCAGCAGCAGCCGCTGCACCACGAACCCGGCTCGTCCCATCTGAGCTCCCTGCCTACGTGCTCAGACCTACTTGCTCATCCAGACGTTCTCCAGGTGGTAGTTGCCGAGCGGCGTGACGTAGAAGCCGTGCACGCTGGACGACGTGGCGTAGGCGTAGGGGGAGTTGTACAGGAAGGCCATGAACGCGTCGCTGGCCGAATCCGACTGGACCGTGTTGTACAGGTCCTGCCGGGCCGAGGTGGACAGGGTCTTCTCCGCGTCGTGCGTGGCCTTGACCACGGTGGGGTTGTTGTAGGCGGTAAAGAACGACCGGGCCCCCGAGTTCGGGTCGACGCCGAACGTCGCGAGCTCGTCCGGGTCGGGGATGTCCATCGTCCAGTAGGTCAGCGTCATGTCGTACTTGAGGCTCTGCTGGTTCACGTTCGCCGTGTTCGGGTCGAGCTGCTGGATCTTCACGTTGATGCCCAGCGGCTTGAGCTCGGACTGCAGGATCGTCGCGATCGTCACGTAGTCGGAGAAGCCCGAGGACACCAGGATCGTGGTGGAGAAGCCGTGCGGCACGCTGGACTTGGCCATCTCCTGCTTCGCCTCGGCCAGGTCGAACTGGAGCCCCTGGGTGGCCGCCTGGTAGTAGGGCACCTGCGGCGGGAACAGCGAGTTGGCCGGCTTGCCGTTGCCGAACAGCACGGCCTTCACCAGCGCGGGCCGGTTGACGGCCAGCGACATCGCCCGGCGGACGTGCACGTCACCGAAGGGCTTGCGCAGCTCGTTGAAGGCCAGGTAGTCGGTCCGCGTCGAGTTGAACAGGTTCATCGTGACGTCCGGCGTGGTTTTCAGGCTGGCCACCGTGGACCAGGCCGGGAACTCGTCGATCTGGGCCTGGCTGCCCTTGAGCTGCAGTTCCCTGGTGTTGTCGCTGGGCACGTCGGTCCAGGTCACGCTGTTGAGGTACGGCTTGCCCTTCTCCCAGTAATTGGGGTTGCGGACCAGCTTGAGCGCGCTGCCCTTGTGCCAGTAGTCCCACTTGAACGGACCGGTGCCGACCGGGGCGTTGTAGAACTGGGTCTCGGTCTTGCCGCCGTAGTTGGCGGGCACGATCCCGTTGGAGAACAGCGACAGGTCGGCGAGCAGCGGCGCCCACGGGTACTTGAGCGTGACCACGACCGTGGACGGCGTGGGCGCGGCCACGGACTTGATGGCCGTGTCGATGTAGCCCCAGCCCTTCGCGGCCGCCCGCGACTGGTCGATGGAGAACTTCACGTCCGCCGACGTCATCGGCTGGCCGGTGGAGAACTTCACCCCGGACCGCAGGGTGAACGTGTAGGTCTTCTTGTCCGCCGAGACCGTGTAGCCGGTCGCCAGCATCGGCTGGACGCCCTTGCCGTTCGGCGTCACGGTGTAGAGCGTCTGGAAGATCTGCTCGAAGATCCAGATCGACTCGTTGTCGAAAACCGTGGTGTTGTTCATCGACTGCGAGTCGGCGGTCCGCGCGATGACCAGGTCCCCGCCGCGGACCGGGGCGCCGCTCGCGGCGGCGGCCGTGCCCGAGCTCGAGCCTGACGACCCCCCGCAGCCCGCCAGGGCCGCGAGCGCGCTGACCGCGATCACGGTTATCGCTGTGGTGGTCCGGTGCTTCACGGTAACTCCCTGTAGTGTCCGGGCAGCCTGGGACGAGCGATGGCCAGCCCCGCGGGCGGCTCAAGGCGGCGAGGAAGAACAAACCTTTGTCTAAGCCAAGATGATCGAAAATCGGCTGGTTGTAAATACGACTTTGGTACCTGAGGGAAGGTTTTACTTCGTTGTTACGGTTCATGCGATCTCGTGACGTTCCGCTATCTGGTTACATGCTGTAGCGTTACGCGCCGTGCCCTACGTTGTCCTCGGCTGCGGCGCCGTCGGTGCTACCGTCGCCGCCCGGCTGGCGCGGGACGGTCACGATGTGCTCGTCAGCGACCCCGACCCGGCCGTCGTGGCCGCTGTTCGCGCCGGCGGGCTGCGCGTCGAGGGGCCGGCCGGAGGCTTCACGGTCGCGGTACCCGCGACCGCGCCGGACGACCTGCCGTCCGGGCTGGCCGGCCCGGTCCTGGTCGCGGTCCGGGCCCGGGACATGGCGGCCGCGGCCGCGCTCCTGGCCGCGCGCCTGGACGGCGCCGGGTACGTCGTGTGCCTGCGCCACGGCCAGGACGCGGGCCTGCTGGCCAGCGCCATCGGGCCCGGACGGGTCGCGGCGGCGTGGGCCGACTTCGACGCGACCGAACTCGGGCCCGGGGTGGTGCGGGTCGGTGACCGGGCGACGCTCCTGGTCGGCGAGCTCGACAACCCTGATACCGAACGGGCGGGCCTGCTCGCCTCCCACATCGCCGGAGCCCTGCTGACCCAACGCATCAGCGGCGTCCTGCAGTCCGGCCTGGCCCAGGACGCGGTGCTGGCGGTGACCGGTCTCAGCGACCGGCCGGCCGCCGCGGTCCTGGGCGATCCGACCTACCGGCCGCTGCTGCTCGAGGTGGCGCGTCAGGTGCTGGCCGGGGCGGCGGTGCCGGCGGCGCCGGCCGGCGGCTTCGACCCCGCCGACCTGCCCGGTTCGCTCGCCCGGCTCGAACAGGCCAGCCTGCGGTCCGCGAACCCGCACTCCGAGGTCTACCTGGATCTGGCGGTCCGGCACCGCCCGGCCGATGTGCCCGCCCTTACCGGCGGGCGAGGCGGCGCCCTGCTGACCCGGGCCGGCGAGCTCGTGCGGGCCGTCGAGCAGGGCCGCCGTTCGTGCTCGCCGTCGAACCTCGACCTGCTGGCCGCGCACGAACGACTGGAACGGCTCGGCCGGCCGCTCAACGCGGTCTGCTCGGCGATCGGCGCGCCGGACCGGGCCCGCGCCGGGCCGCTGGCCGGGCGCCCGGTCGGCGTCAAGGACATCATCGCGGTGGCCGGCGTGCCGACCCGCTGCGGCAGCCCGGCCAGCGATCCCCGGCCGGCCGCGGCGGACGCGGTCCTGGTGCGCCGCCTGCGGGAGGCCGGGGCCGAGGTGTTCGCGACCACCCAGTGCCTGGAGTACGCGGCCGGGTTCGCGCATCCCGAGGTCGGTGACACCCGCAACCCGCGCGAGGAGTCCCGTACCTCGGGCGGATCGTCCGGCGGGTCGGCGGCGCTCGTCGCGGCGGAGGTGTGCGACCTGGCCCTCGGCACCGACACGGGCGGTTCGGTGCGGATCCCGGCTGCGTACTGCGGAGTCGTCGGGCTCAAGCCGAGCTACGGGCTGCTCCCGCTGGACGGGGTCTTCCCGCTCTCGCCCAGCTGTGACCACGCGGGCACGCTCACCGCCACCGTGGCCGGCGCCGCGGACCTCCTCGCCGTCCTGGCCAACCCAGACCCCTCCGACCCCGCCTACCCCTCCCAGCCCACCGACCCCTTCTACCCCAGCGACCCCTCTAGCCCCGTAGTTTTCACGGTCGGAGTCCTCGTGGCCCAGCTGGCGGATCGCTCGGTCACACCCGCGGTGCGCGATGCCATCCGTGCCGCGCTGGCCGTGCTGGCCGCGGCGGGCTGGCGGATCACCGAGCTGACCGCGCCCTGGCTGGACGAGCTGGCCGCCTGGGACGATGTACTCGCCGTCATCGTGGCCCGGGAGGCACACCTGGTGCACGAGGACCGGGACACCAGCCGCTACGCCGACGGCACGCGGGCCCTGCTGGCGTTCGGCGCGTCGGTTAGCGACACCCGCTACGCCGCCGCGCTCGACCGCCGGGCCGAACTCACCGCCGCGATCGAGGCCAGCCTGGCTCGCGTCGACGTCCTGGCCGGTCCCACCGTCGGCTACCAGGCACCGGAACAGGACCCGCCGTTCGGGGCCGGTGACGACAACGGGGAGAGCCGGTTCACCGGCCCGTACAACCTCACCGGCCACCCGGCCGTGTCGCTTCCCGTGCCCGCCGCGGGCCTGCCGGCCGGCCTGCAGCTGGCCGGCCGGCGCGGCGCCGACGCGGCCCTGCTCCGAGTCGCCGCGGCGGCGGAGCGCCTGATCGCGGAACAGCACCAGCTACCGAAGGCCCAGCTACCGAAGGCCCAGCTATGAAGGCCCAGCCAAGGAGGTCCGACGCATGCCCACGACAACGCGCCGTCACACGCTCACGCTGGCCGGCCTGGAGGTGCCCGTCGTCGAGGTGACCGGCGCCGGAGACGGCCCGCGCCTGGTCGTGCTGGCCGGAGTGCACGGCTGCGAGTACGCGTCGATGGCCGCCGTCCGCCGCTGGGCCCGCGGCCTCGAGGAGCGGGAGCTGCGCGGCCGCGTCGTCGCGGCGCCGGTGCTGAACCTGCCGGCCTTCCGCGCCCGCACCCCGTTCGTGGTTCCCGACGACGGCAAGAACCTCAACCGGTGCTTCCCCGGCGACCCTGCGGGCACCCTCGCCGACCGCCTCGCCTACGACGCGTTCACGCAGCTCATCTCCGGCTCCGATGCCCTGGTCGACGCGCACACCGGTGACATGGTCGAGGCCCTGGAACCGTTCGCGCTGTACGACACGGGTCCGGCCGAGGCCAGGGCGCGCGAGCTGGCCAGCGCGTACGGGCTCGGCTACGTCATCCGCCAGGAGCCGGGCCCGGACCGGGCCGTCGGCGGTTCCACCAGCGCGGCCGCGGCCGCGGCCGGCATTCCCGCGATCATCGCCGAGGCGGGCGGGTGCGGCCTGGTCGAGCGGGCCGCCGTCGACGCGCACGTCCGCGGGCTTGACCGCATCCTCGCCGCGCTCGGCATAACCGGCCCCCCGCAGGGCTCCTCGCGGGCCGAGGCTGGCCCGGCCCAAGAGCCCGCCTACCTCCGGCGTTTCCTGTGGCTGCGCTGCCAGGACGAGGGCTGGTGGGAGCCGGCCGTCAGCCCGGGAGAGGCCGTGGCCGAGGGGCAGTTGCTCGGCACCGTCAGCAGCCTCGACGGCGCCCGTCTCCTGCAGACGATCACGGCCCCCGCGGCCGGCGTGCCGATGTTCATCACCAGTTCCCCCGCCGTCGCCGCCGACGGCCTCCTCCTCGGCCTCGGCGCCGCCTAGCCACCCCCAGCCCCGCCACCCGCCCAGGCCCGCCACCCCCCAGGCCCGCCACCCGCCCAGGCCCCCAGCCCTCACCTGGCCGCGCCCGTCGAACCCCGCTAATCACACCTGGCACTCCCTAACACAGCAGCACCAGCGCACCGTGTTGCTGAACCACGACGATGTGACTCTGCCGTGGTCCTGACCACGGCGATGTGACATTGCCGTGGTTCCGTGGCCGGAGCCCGCACTCGGCGTAGATCTAGCTAACACGGCTTAACCCCTGGGCGCGGGCGGCCGGTGTCAGCACGTCCCCGACGGCCTCGACCAGCAGGGACATCTCGTAGGCGACCAGATCCGTGTCGCAGTCCAGGGCGGCGAGGACGGCCAGGCTCGACCCGTCGCTGATCGCCATCACGAACATCAGTCCGCGCTCCATCTCCACCAGGGCCTGCGTCGGCTGGCCGGCCTCGAAGATCCGCGCGGCGCCCGCCATCAGGCTGGTCAGCCCCGAGGTGATGGCCGCGAGCTGCTCCGCGAACTGGTGAGGGATGTGCTCCGACAACGCCAGCGGCACGCCGTCCGCGGACACCACGACCGCGTGCGCGACATCGGCCACCCGGGTGGTGAAGTCGGTGACGAGCCAGTTCAGGTCCTGGCGGTATGCGTAGCTCAACGATCGGCTCCCTCTCCTGCATGGGGTGTCTGGCCCTTGGCGCGGCGGGTTCCGCGCTGGAAGCCACTGAGCCGGCTGCGGGCCAGCTCAGGTGATCGCGGTGCCCGTGCGGCGGAAGCCGCCTGCGCTCCACGGCCATCGGCTGGGCGGCTATCGGCTGGCCGGCCGTCCGGCGGGCGGCTGGTCGCGCCGCTCCCGGCCCGGTGGCCTCCGGCGGAACCGGGGATGAGGTTCGCCCGCGGGACCCGCACCGGCAGCCCGGCGGCCGTGTGGTCGCCGCGGACCGGGTCGGCGACGATCTGTGCGGCGTGCTTGCCCTCGGCCCACCCGTCGGCGGCCCCGGCCCGCCAGCCGCCGCCCGCGGGCGAGGCCGCCGCCGGCGATCCGTCGCTGCCCGGCACGGCGGACCGCGAGCTGCGGAACCAGTCCGACACCGCCGAGTCGGCGGCCTGAGCGGGCTCGCGCGGTGCGGCCGCAGCCTGAGCCGCCCCCGCGGCTCCCGCCGGCATGGTTGGCACACCCGACATCGGCATCGTGGCCGGCGTGGGTACGGCAGCGGCCTGCCAGCCGTTAGCCGCCTGGCCGCCCGGTGACCGGCCCGGCCGGCTTCCCGGCCATCCCGACCGGGCGGCTCCGCGCTCGGCTACGTCGTCCGGCAGCCATACCAGGGCGGTCAGCCCGCGCGGGGATCTGGCCCGGAGCCGGACCCGGACCCCGTGCCGCTCGGCCAGCCGGGCCACCGCGAACAGGCCCATGTGCCGGGAGACCGATACGTCGATGACGGGCGGGTTGTCTAGCCGCAGGTTCATCTCCGCCAGCCGGGCCTCGGGGATACCGACCCCGCTGTCCCTGACCTCGATCAGCACGCCCCCGCTGGGTATTTCCTGGCCCGAGATGTGCACCGGGGTGTCCTTGGAGGAGAAGATCGTGGCGTTCTCGACGATCTCGGCCAGCAGATGCACGACGTCGGATACCGCCGGGCCGGTGAGGGAGATTCCCGGCTGGATCTTCATCGCCACCCTGCCGTACTGCTCGATCTCGGACGTCGCGGCCCGGACCACGTCGGCGAGCGGAACCGGAGCGCTCCACTTGCGCGTGGTCTCGTGCCCGGCCAGCAGGAGCAGGTTCTCGGAGTTCCGGCGCATTCTGGTGACCAGATGGTCCATCGAGAATAGGTTGGACAGCCGGTCGGGATCGGCCTCGTCCTGCTCCAGGGAGTCGATCACCCGCGCCAGCCGCTCGATCAGCGACTGGCTGCGCCGGGACAGGTTCACGAACATCGCGTTGAAGCTGCTGCGCAGCATCGCCTCGTTGCCGGCCAGTCGCACCGCCTCCGCGTGCACCTGGTCGAACGCGCGGGCGACCTGGCCGATCTCGTCGGCGGACAGCACATCGATCGGAGCCACGTCCAGGCTCACGGCCGGATCCATATCCTCGCCCAGTTGCCGGACCCGCTCCGGAAGCTGCACCGTCGCGATGTCGAGCGCGCCTTCCCGCAGCCTGCGCAGCGGCCGGACCAGCGACCTGGCCACGGCCAGCGTCGCGATCAGCACCAGGAACAAGATGACCGCGGTGAGGACGCTGTTGAACAGCGCGGACTCTTCCGCGCCCCGCCGCAGCACCTGGCTGCGCGCGACGATGTTCCTGGCTAGTTGCAGCTCGACGGTCTGCATCTTGTCGATCTTGTCGGACATCGCCGAATACCAGCGCGCGGGCGCCTTGTTCAGGCTGATGCCGTCTACTTGCGTGATGTCGAGCGGGTTCCCGTCGATGAGGATCAGATCCTCGATGCCCTCGGCCAGGTCCACCCCTGGACCGGCGACGACGGTGATGAACGACTTCTGTTCCGCGGGCGTGGCTGTCGTCTCGAACGACGCCGTGTCGCTGAGTTCCTCGGACTGCGCGGTGGTCAGCGCCTGCTGCTCGCCGTCACCGAAGAACTGGTCCGTGAACGTGTGGAAGAAGAGCGCGCGCTGCTGGGCGGCCTCGTCCTTGGCTAGGGACAGCGAGTTGAGCGTCCGGACGTCGTTGACCAGGCTCGGGTCGGAGATTCCCTGGGCGATCAGGTCGTTCAGGGTGGTCATGTCGCCGATGGGTGCCGCGTAGTTGGCGATCACCGCCAGCGCGTCCTGGCTAGCCTGGGCCGTCTTGCGCAGGTCCCCGAGGTCGTTGATCACCGACAGCACGGTAGTCACGCTGGCCTGGATGTTCGCCGGGAACGAACCGCCGACGCCGGCGGCCAGTACCCGGACCCTGGCGGCCGCCGCGTCGGTCGTGTGGTACCAGGGCTGGAGTGCGCCGGGGTTGCCGCCCGAGCTGACCCCGGTCGTCTCGTCGCGCTCGTCCTGCAGCGCCTGCACCAGGCGGGTGACCTGCTGCCCCAGGCTGGCGAGCTGTGACACGCGGCCGAACTCGGCCGCGCTGTCCGCCGCCGAGGCCACCCGCAGGCCGCCGAAGACCAGGCCCATGATGAGCGCCAGCACGATCACCGCGACCAGCCGCCAGAGGACCGGCCAGTCCCGCAGCGTGCGCCTGCGCGGGTTCCTCAGCTGGGATGCCGCCGGCTCCCTGGCGTGCTGGCTGGTCTTACCGGCGCTCAGTCTGGCGCTCGCTACTCCATGGCTTCCCATTGCAACGTCCTCGCTGGCGATGCGCTCTGTCTGAAACTGCTGTTCGAACGGGTGCCCGGCCAGCGCGACTGATCCTCCGGACCAATGGCCTCCGGCGGCACAAATATAGAGCTACGTCACTTTAATGCGATAGAGGACGAAATATCTGGCAGTTGATCACCTCGTCGCCCCGCGTGGCACATTGGATCTGATCTGGGCGGGCGGCCGCGGATTCGGGGCCTGTCGATCATGCCGCGGCGCGGCCCGAGCCCGCGCTCCTGGACCCCGGCGCCGGCCAGTATCACGGCGGCTGGCCGCACCCGCCCGCGAGCCGGTCGGCCGCCTGCGGGAAGACGCTAACGGCAGGAATTCCGGAAATGGCGAGGATAATCGTGAATGACTTTCCGGTCGGCCCGGCGAGAGGTGGCCGGGACAGTGCGCCGACTCCGGCGGCCCAGATTGCATGATCGCCCGCGAGTTCGCTGCAAACGATACAACCTTGAGATTCTCGCGACGATGTGCCGGGGGCGGGCCGCCGCCCCGTACTTCGCCAGCCAGGAACCTCGCCAGGACATTCGAGTTCGCCGGGGCGGAATAGGCCAATAGCCCGGCGTCACCCCCCGGGGGCGCTGCCAGGACCTGCCGTAAGGGCGAATTCCTGTCGGCCGGCGCCGGGCCGTTTCTCCCATGTTCGGGTGGAAATAATTCGCGGTGCATCCGGATTGGAATTCGTATTCATTAATGCTCGGGTCGGCTCGATCGGCAAGACGCTGAATATAGCGCCGTGCCGTAATGCACCCGGGTCATTCGATGTGCGAAGCCTATTAAAAGGCAGATAAGCGGCTGGCCGCGGTGGCCTCCGCGGAGATCATGCCATTTCTGGCGTGGTTCCTGCCCGTTGACGCGCGACCGCGGACTCAGCCGTTCCAGGGCGGCTTCGCGGCGGCGATCGGCACCGAGCCCGTGGTGGCGGGCGGCAGGACCTGCTTGTAGTCGCCCTTCTGCCACTGGAAGACGAAGGCCGCCGCGGCCCCGTTCTCGCCGAGCGCGTCGAACTTCACCGGACCCTGCACGCTGGTCAGTGCCACGCCGCTGTGCAGGTAGGCAATGATCTTGGCGTTGTCGGTGCCCTTGGTCGCGGCGATCGCCTGGGCCATCACCTGACCCACCGAGTAGGCCTCGGCCACGTCGGCGTTGACGCCGGACGCGGTGCCGCCGTACTGGGCCACGTACTCCCTGACCATCTGCCGGCTCGCCGGATTGGCGTACCCCGGGTACCAGCCGTTCGGCACCATCATCCCGTTGGCGTTGCCGGTGCCGACCGCGGAGGTGAACGCGTCGCCCTGGTCCGGCCCGGCCGCCGCGATGAACATCTTGGGCGTGTAGTGCTGCTGCTCGAACGCCTGCATGAAGGACTGGACGGTCGGCACGTCGGTGGACCCGAGCACCACGAGATCAGCGCCTTTCGCGGCCACCTGGTCGGCCGGGCCCTTGTAGGCCGCGACCTCCGAGGGGAAGACCTTCGTGTACACCGTCTGGACGCCGAGCTTCTGCAGCTCGGTCTGGGCGAGCTGGACCGGCGGGTCGGCGAAGGGATCCTGGGCCATCGGGTAGGCCGCGGTCTTCGGCCGCTGGTCGGCTGGCAGCGAGGCGATCCACTTCACGAACGGGAGCATCTCGTCCGCGATCGGCAAGCTCACGTCGAACACGTTGTGGTCAGCCTGGTTGGACGGGGTGTCGAAGACCGACGGCGCGCCGCCCGCCCCTTCCACCATCGCCATGCGGAACCGCGCCGCCACCGACGAAGCCGGGCTGGTGAGCAGCGAAGAGAACGGCCCGAAGGCCAGCTGCACGTGGTCCTGGCCGAACAGCGTCTGGTAGTTCGTGACCACCTGGTTCGGCGAGCTTCCGTCGTTGAGGATGGTCAGCTTGACCTGGCGGCCGAGAATACCGCCACGGGCGTTCACGTCCTTGACCCACAGCAGGTACCCCCGCTTGAACGCCTGGCCGTCAGCGGAGAAGTCTCCGCTCAGCGACAGCGACGCGCCGATGGTGACCGGGCCCGTAGGCTGGCTCGTCGGGGCGGGAGTGCCGCTCGAGGTGCTCGAGCTCATGCACGCGGCCAGGGCACTCAATCCGAGCACGGTCGCGGCGGCCATGGCGAACACGTTTCCCGAGAACCGAGGGTGACCAGGTCTCACGCCCAGTTCCTCCTTCCGCTTCAGGCCTAGTCGGGCAGGAGCCGGCAGGATGCGTCCGCGTCCTCGCCTCCGCTGGTTATACCGGCCGGACGCGCTCCCCGCCGTCGAATACGGCGAATTTTCCTATTCCGGTAATAAGGGCCTCGGCCGCCGATCTTCATCTGGCCACCACACCGGCGGCATCCGCCGTCCACAGCACGCGGGTTGGTTTGGCGGCAGTGCCGATCAGCCCAGCGCCGGCCAACACAGCGCCGGCCAACACAGCGCCGGTCAACACAGCGCCGCCGTGACGTTCGTCCACGTCTGGCTGCCCTCCGGCCCCGGGTTCGCGGCCTGGCCGTTCCCCTCCGATCCGCTGGTTCTGCAGTGGCAGGACGATGCCTGGCAGCGGATGTGGCACGCCCTGGACACGGCGTTCGGCGGGCTCCCGCCGGACCTGGAAGCCGAGCCGCTGGTCATGCGGGGGGACCCGGCCCGGTCCTGGTCGGCGCGGCCCGCCGGGACGGTGACAGGCTGGTCGTAGGGGCTGGCCGTCGCGGCCCGCGCGGCGCGCGCGGGCGCCATGCGCGCGTTCCGGACTTGACGACCGCTGGCCGGCCGTCCGGGGCCCCGGTTCCAATACCGTGGTTGACCACGGGAGGATGCCATGGCAGAGCTGCGATTTGGCGTGGTCAGCGAGTCGGTACCCCAAGGGCGGGCGTGGCTGGACCACGCGCGCCGGATCGAGGACGCCGGGATCGACGTGCTGCTGATCCGGGATCACTTCTCGGCGGGCGCGTTCGGTCAGCAGTTGGCGCCGTTCACCGCCCTGGCCTCCGCGGCCGCGGTGACCACCCGCCTCCGGGTGGGCACGATCGTGCTCTCCAACGACTTCCGCCACCCGGCGATCGTCGCGCACGAGGCCGCCAGCCTGCACCTGGTGTCCGGGGGACGGTTCGAGCTCGGCCTCGGCGCAGGCTGGTACCAGCCCGAATACGACGCCGCCGGGATCGGGTTCGACCCCGCGGGGCAGCGCATCGGCCGGCTCGAGGAGTCGCTCGGCATCATCAGGGCCCTGCTCGCCGGCACCGAGGTGCGCCACGCCGGCACCTGGTACCGGGTGGAGGGCCTGGACCTCGACGTGCTCCCGGCGCCGCGCAGTTCCCCGCGCCTGCTGGTCGGCGCGGGCGGCCCGCGCATGCTGCGCCTGGCCGCCCGCCATGCGGACATCGTGGGGGTGCTTCCCGCGCCGATCAGGAACTCGCAGGATGATGACGACGACCCCGCCGACCGGCTGCCGCCGGCGTGGGACGCCAAGCTCGCCGTGCTCCGCGAGGCGGCCGGCGACCGCTTCGGAAGCCTGGAGATCAATGCGTTCGGCACGTTCATCATCACGGACACCCGGCGCGCCAGCACCGAGGAGCTGATCCGGCAGCGCGGCTGGAGCGGCATCGACGCGGAGACCGTGTGGGAGATGCCGACGACCTTCATCGGCAGCCCGGCCCAGATCAGGGACGACCTGCTGGCCCGCCGCGCGCGCTTCGGCCTGTCGTACCTGGTCGCCGCCGAGAGCGCGCTCCCCGCGCTGGCCGAGATCGTCGGCGCGCTCTAACCCAGGCCGAACGCCCGCGTCACCCGCCCGGTCAGGTCGTCCTCGGTCATCGTGGTGTCGACGTCGATGACGGGCAGGCCGAGACCCGTGGCCTCCTCGCTGAGCCGGTCGGTGAACATCCGGTCACGTTCGAGCAGGTTGGCTAGGGCCTTGCCCGGATCGCTGGTCTTCCCGGCGATCTGGAGCAGCGAGCCCCGGCTGGCGAACGCGGCGCGGCGGAAGCCGTGGGTCGGGCAGAGCCAGACCGCACGGCCGGGCCCGGCCAGGAGCGGCCGCACCAGGCGCGGCAGCAGCCGGAAGCCCTCGGCGATCACGCCGGGTCCGGCCCGCAGCCTGAGCAGGTCCTCCACGATCAGCCCGAAGCCTTCCCCGCGGAATCAGCCGAATGTCTCGAGCATGGTCTCCGGTGACCGGCTGACCCATCGCTCGTCCATGTCCATGGCCGCGAACCCGGCCGTGAGCGGGCTGTCAACGGGAGAGCTGCGGCGGCCGTGATCCGCCATCACCTCGTCGGTCGCGTACAGGCGCAGGCCGTGCCGGGCCGCCAGCCGCCGGGCGATGGTCGACTTGCCCGCCCCGCTCCCGCCGCCGATCCAGTAGACGTCGCGGAGCCGGGCCCGCAGCGCCGCCTGCTCCTCGCCGTCCGAGCCGCCGGATCCGTCCGAGCCGCCCGAGGTCGAAGGGTTCAAGCCGGCTCACCCGCCCGGGCCGGGGCGGGCCCGAGGAGCCGCCGGGCGGCCATGTCCGCCACCGCGACCCTCGCCGCGCCCTGATGCCTGCCGAACAAGGAGTCTCCGCTGATGACGCCGCCGATGCCGATCCCGATCGCGCCGCCGGCCAGGGTATCGCCCAGCCATACCTCGATGCTGTGCGCCCAGCCGTCGGCGTGCAGTTCGGCCAGGGTACGCAGGAAGCGTGTCGGTGAGCCAGCGCGGCCCGTTCGGCACTCCTCGGCGACCCGGCCGAACACGGTGACGGAAATGATCCCGGCGGGCCCGGCGCTTAGCGGGAGCCTGCCTTGCGCCTCGTCAGCCAGACCGCGGAACCGAGCAGGACCACGCCCACCACGAAGATCGCCACTGGCGTCGCGGCCGACATGGGCAGGTACCGGGTCGTGATCTGCGGTGTCACCAGCAAGACGCCTAGGGCGCCCAGCACGACCACCCAGGCCTGGCGTAGCAGCACCCCGGCGGCGAGCAGGCCCGCGACCGTGGCCAGGGCGAGCGCGCAACCGGCCGCCACCTGCATGGCGAGCTGAACGCCGACCAGCACGCCGATCCCGGCGGCGACGTACCCGGTAGCGCCGGGCGGGAGGTAACCGCGCATCACCGCCACGCCCCACAGCACCGACAAGGCCCAGATCGCCAGGCCCGGCTCCCACGCTCCGAGGCCAGGATCCAGCCGGGCCACGGCGGTGCCGGCCAGGACCGCCAGGCTCGCGAACACCGCCAGGTGCTGGAGCGCGGCCCGCGTTCGCCGCCACAGCGCGGCGCCGTACGCGGCGGATACCGTCGCCGCGACCAGGGTGGTGCTGGCCGGGCCGAACCCCCAGACCTGGTCCGCGAGCGTGCCCGCGAACACCGCCAGGCTCACCGTGGACATCAGCCACACGACGCTGCGCAGCCGCCTGAGGGCGGGGTCACTGGTGGTGCGCACCGCCGCGCCGCCCGCGCCGAGGGCCGCGCAGGCGGCGGCCGCGAAGGCGAGGACGACCCCGGTCGACAGGTTCGGCCAGAAATCCCTGACCGTGTAGAGCCCGGCCGCGATGGCCAGGACGCCGCCCGCGTAGCCGAGCGCCTCGGCCACCAGCGGCGCCCGCGCCCCGGCGGCCGGCGGCGCTGTGGCCGGCGGCGCTGTGGCTGGCGCCTCGGCCGATTCGATCCGGGTCGCCTGGGCGGTGTCGATCAGCCCTTCGGCTACCCAGCGATCAAGGTGCTTGCGCAATTCCGCGCCAGATGAAAGTCCAGTCATGGCATCTCCCCGAGCTAGAGTCCGATGGTCATCAGCCTCGGGGCCGACGGCGCGCGCGGCATCGGCGCTCGTACTCATCTAAGACGCTATTGCTACTCATGAGTAGCTTTGTATCGGGGGTGCGGGGGTGGTCCCCCGCAAGCCAGCGGGGCTAAGGCCCAGGCTCACCCGTGAGGCCGTGCTCGATGGCGTACCTGACCAGCTCGACCCGGTTGTGCAGCTGCAGCTTGCCCAGCGTGTTCTGGACATGGTTCTGCACTGTGCGGTGGGAGAGCACGAGCCGGGCGGCGATCTGCTTGTAGGACAGGCCGGTGGCCACCATGCGCAGGATCTCGGTCTCCCGCTCGGTCAGCCGCGGCGTTTCCGCGTCATCCCGGCCGGCCCCCTGAGCCAGCCGCCGGAACTCGCCGAGCACGAGCGCGGCCAGCCCTGGGGTGAACACCGCGTCGCCGCCTGCCGTGCGCCGCACCGCGTCGAGGAAAGCCGGCCGGGCCGCGGACTTCAGCAGGTAGCCGACCGCGCCGGCCTTCACCGCATCCAGCACGTCCTGCTGCTCGCCGCTCGCGGACAGGACCAGCACACGCGCCGCGGGATTGGCCGCGCGCAGGCCGCGCGTCACCTCGACCCCGGACATGTCCGGCAGTTGCAGGTCGAGCACGACGACGTCCGGCCGGGCCGGCCCGGCCACGCGCAGCGCCTGCGCGCCGTCGGCGGCCGTCGCGACCACGTCGTATCCGGCTTCGGTCAGGTCCCGTGCCACCGCGTCGCGCCACATCGGGTGGTCATCCACCACCATGACCCTGATCGGCGCGTCCTGCCCCACGTCCGCACCCTAGCCCGCCCCCGGTGCCCGCGCCACCGGCACGGCTGGCCCGCGCGGCAGGTACAGCTCCACTTCGGTGCCCTCACCGGGCACGGACCTGATGGTGGCGCCGCCGCCCAGGTCGCGCAGCCGGCCGCAGATGGACTGGCTGACCCCGAGCCGCCCGGCGGCCGCCGCCTCGGCTAGCCGGCCCTCGGCGATGCCCGGGCCGTCGTCCCTGACCGTCACCGTGACCAGCCCCGGCTCGTCCTCGACCAGCACCCAGGCCCGGGCCCGTTCGCCGCAGTGCCGCCGTACGTTGTCCAGCGCCGCACGGATCGCCGCGGTCAGCTCCATGGCCGCCTCTTTTTCCAGCCGAACGGACTGGGCCGGTGCCGACACCGTCACCTGATCCGACTGGATGGGCAGGACCAGCGTCCGCAGATCCACGTCTCCCGACGGGCTGACCGCGGCGCCGCCGCCCCCGACCAGGGAACGCAGCGCGGCTTCCTGCTGCCCCGCCAGCCGGCCGAGCTCGGCCGCCGCCCCGCCCGCCTCCGCGCCCCGCCGCTGCACCATCGCCAGCACCTGCAGCACCGAGTCGTGGATGTCGCGGGCCAGGCGTTCCCGCTCCCGGCTGGCCGCCCCGACCTCGACCGCGTGCTGGCGCTCGGTCTCCACCTCGGCGGCGAGCCTGGCCAGGTGGCCGACGACCACGCCGGCCAGCAGCAGGAGCACCACGCCGTTGAGTACCACGGTGATCGCCTCGCTGCGCAGCAGGAAATCGCAGCCGGACAGGATCAGCGCGGTGATCGCGCCCGCTCGCCTGCCGTACCGCACCGCCCAGGCCAGCACCGGCCCCGCCACCCAGATCCCGGTTACCGGCATCACCCCGCGCGCCATGGCCGACGGGTACTGCAGGGCCGCGGTGGACAGCAGCAGGCCGGCCGTGACCACGAGGTCGGTGCTCAGCAGGAGCCTGGTGCGCCGTTCCGGGCGGGCGTAGGCCATGGTGGTGGCGACCGTCCACGCCGCCATCACGGCGATGACCACCCACGCCCAGCCCAGCCGGGCGTAGTCGGCGCGGTTGATGACGGTGAGCAGCACGGCATAGCCGAGGCCGGCGAACCGGAACACCGCGATCGCCCGCCACAGTGGCTCAGCGCTCTGACGCCCGCGCGGCACGCCCCTATCGTGCCACGGCGCGCAGGCCGGCGGGAGCGAGGCCGTAGCGCCGCCGGAACAGCCTGCGGAAGTGGCTGATGTTCGAGAACCCGACGGACAGGGCGATCGCGGTCACGCTGGCGTCGCCGCGCAACAGCCGGTCCCGCGCGACCATCAGCCGGTGCTCGGTGACGAAGGCGTGCGGCGTCATGCCGGTCGTCGCGCGGAACGACCGGGCGAAGTGATACGGGCTCAGGCTGACCGCGCCGGCCAGGTTATCCAGGGTGATCACGTCGGCCAGGTGCGCGCGGATGTACTCGGCGACGACGTCGACGGCGCCCGGGCGCAGTTCCCCGGCCGGCCCGCGGTATGGCGCCGGGCCGGTGCCGTACCGGCGCAGCAGGTGCCCGGTCAGCAGGTGGGCGAGCGTGCTGGCCTCGATGTCGGTGAGCGCCCCGGCTCCGGAGTCTAGGTGCGCCCGGCGCAGCCGGGAGGCGACGGCGAAGACAACCCCGTCGGGTTCCGCGAACGACGGCCGCACCTCGCCGGGAATGGGCCGCGTGTCCCGAAGACCCCCGGCCAGCCGCCGCACCAGGTCGCGGTCCGGGTAGATCTCCAGCGCCTCGGTCGGATCGCTGACCTCGAGCCAGGTGATCGGGCTGCGGCCGGTCACGTAGACCGCTCCCGGCGGCGCGTCGTGCCGCCCGGCCCGGCCGTCGATCTCACGGACAAGACCGAGGTGGCCGCTGAAGTCGATGCCGACCTGGTGCGCGCCCGTCGTGGTCACCCCGGTCTGCGGCCCGAGCACGGCGTACACGGACACCATGCCCGGCCACCGGATCGTCGAGCTTCCCGTATACCGCAAGTTTGGACCCTCTTTTCCGCGGTACCGGCGTGACAAGCTGCCGGAAGAAGGCGGTACCGCCAGGCTAACGAGAGAAACGGATCCATGACGATCGAGTTCACCCGCCGCGTAGAGGTCACGCTGCGGCTCAACGGCCATGACCTGACCACCATCGTCTCGCCCCGGACCACCCTGCTCGACTGGCTGCGCGAGGATACCGGCCTGACCGGTGCCAAGAAGGGATGCAACGAGGGCGCGTGCGGCACCTGCACCGTGCTCGTGGACGGGCGCCCGATGAACGGGTGCCTGACCCTGGTCGTGCAGTGCGACGGCCGGTCCGTCACGACCGTGGAGGGCCTGGCCGGCGCGGGTGGGGAGCTGCACCCGGTGCAGCAGGCCTTCGCCGAGTTCGACGCGTTCCAGTGCGGCTACTGCACCCCGGGCCAGCTGCTGTCGGCGGTGGCCTGCATCGCCGAGGGGCACGCCGCGGACGACGCCAGCGTCCGCGAGTGGATGAGCGGCAACATCTGCCGGTGCTCGGCCTACCCGCAGATCACCGCGGCCGTGCTGGCCGCCGCGCGGGAGGAGCCGGGCCGGTGAGGGACTTCGCCTACGCCCGGGCGGGCACGGCCGAATCGGCGGTGGGCACCCTGGCCGACCCCGGCACGTCGGTGATCGCGGGCGGCACCGAGCTGCTCAACTGGTTCCGGCTGGGCATCGCCGCCGCGGACCGCGTGGTCGACATCGGCGGCCTCGACGAGCTGCGCGGCATCGCCAGCGACGGAGACGACCTGCGCATTGGCGCGCTCGCCACGCTGAACGAGGTCGGCGAGCACCCGCTCGTCATTCAGGCGGCCGGCGCGCTCGCCTCGGCGTGCCTGCAGGCGGCCTCGGCCCAGATACGGAACCGGGCCACGATCGGCGGGAACGTGCTGCAGCGCACCCGCTGCCCGTATTTCCGAGCCGAGGAACCGCTGCCCTGGCCGTGCCACAAGCGCGATCCAGGCAGCGGCTGCGCCTCGCTGGCCGGCCGGCACGAGCGCCAGGCCATCTTCGGCTGGACCCAGGACTGCGTGGCCGTGCAGCCCTCCGATCCGGCGGTCGCCCTGGCCATGCTCGACGCTCAGGCCGACGTATTGGGCCCGGCCGGGCCGCGGACGATCCCGATGCGGGAGTTCCACCTGACCCAGCGCGAAGCGGCCGAGGCCGGCCAGCCGACGCGCGAGACCCGGCTCGAACCCGGCGAGCTGATCACCGGCTACCGGCTGCCGGCCAGCGCCGACGGCCAGGCCTACGTCAAGGTCCGCGAGCGGGCGTCCTACGAGTACGCGATCGTGTCCGCCGCGGCGGCCGTCCGGCTCGACCGGGGCCTGATCACCACGGCACGCGTCGCGCTCGGCTCGGTCGCCCAGCGGCCGTGGCGGCTGACCTCCGCGGAGGCCGAACTACCCGGCACCCCGCTCACCCGCGAGGCGCTGATACCGGTTATCGAGCGGGCGATGGCCGACGCCGCGCCCCTGCCGCAGAACGGGTTCAAGGTGACGATGGCGAGAAACGCGGCCGTTCGGGCCCTTCTGACGGCGGGCGGCGCGTCGTGACCGCCACCCGGTCCGCCGACCCGGGCCAGACACGGGTCGAGGCGCCGCTGAAGCTGACCGGGGCGGCCCGCTACGCCGCCGACCACCGGCCCGACGGGGTGCTGCACGCGATCCTTGTCGGCGCGCCCGTGGCGGCCGGGCGGCTGCGCGGCGTGGACGCGGCGGCGGCGCTGGTCCTGCCCGGCGTCACGGCCGTGCTGACAGCCGCCGACCTGCCCTCCTTCCCCGAGCTGCCGCCGCCATCCGCGGTCCGCGTGATGCCGTTCTCCGACGACCGGATCCGGTACGAGGGCCAGCCGGTCGCCATCGTCCTGGCCGAGTCGGTCGAGGCAGCCGAGGCAGGCCGGGCCGCCGTGATCGTCGACTGCGAGCGCGAGACGCCGGTGCTGATCGGGCATGGCCGCCGCGAGCCCGCGATGGGCGAGGATGAGGTCCGGGGCGACGTCGGCGCGGCGCTGGCCGCCGCGGCGATCACCATCGAGCAGACCTACCTGCAGGCCCCGCGGCATCACCACGCGATGGAGACGTCCGGGACGGTCGCGCGCTGGGACGGCGGCCGGCTCACCCTATGGGACGCGGTGCAGGCGAGCTCGACCGTCATCGGCGTGGTGAGCACCGCGTTCGGCCTCGACGCCGCGGACGTGCACGTGGTGGCGCCGCACACCGGCGGCGGGTTCGGCGCCAAGGGCTACATCTGGCCGCACGAAATCCTCGCGGCCGCCGCGGCCCGGGTGGCAGGCCGCCCGGTCAAGCTGCACCTGCGGCGCCCGGACCAGTTCAGCAACGTGGGCTACCAGCCGTGGATGGAGCAGACGATCCGGCTCGGCGCGACCGCCGACGGCGTGCTGCTCGGCCTCGAGCACGAGGTCGTCAACAACACGGCCCTGGCCGACACCCACGTCGAGCCGGCCACCGAGGCCAGCAAGTCACTGTACGCCGTGCCGGCCCTGCGGCTGCGGCAGCTGGTCGAGCGGGTCAGCCTGAACATGCCCACGGCGATGCGGGCGCCGGTCGAGGGGCCCGGGTTGTGGGCCCTGGAGAGCGCCATGAACGAGCTCGCCGACGCGGCCGGCCTGGACCCGCTCGACGTCCGGCTGGCCAACTTCGCCGAGGTCTCGCCCGCCGACGGCCGGCCCTGGTCGGCCAATGGCCTGCGCGAGGCGTACGAGGAGGGGGCCCGCCGTTACGGGTGGCGCACCCGGCACCAGCGGCCGCGCCGGGACGGTCCGTGGGTGATCGGCCACGGCATGGCCACCTGCACGATGGGCAGCTTCCGGTTCCCCGGCGCCGCCCGGGTCCGGCTGCGCCGCGGCGGCGCCGTGGTCGAGGCCAACGTGCACGACATCGGGACCGGCGTGCAGACCGTGCTGAGCCAGATCGCCGCCGAGGAACTCGGCATCTCCCCGGACCGGGTGGAGACGCGCTGGGGGGACACCGACCTGCCCGCGACCGGGCCCACCTACGGCTCCTCGACGACGATGGGCACCGGCAGCGCGGTCGCGGCCGCCGCCCGCGACGTGTCCAAGCAGCTCGCCGAGCTCGGCCAGGGCGGCCGCGACCCCCTGGACGCGCTCGACCGCGCCGGGATCGACGAGCTGGTCGGCGAGGGGACCTTCGAGCTGCCCGGGGGCGCCGGGTTCAACGCGGACGGCGCGGGCACGCCGTACGCGATCAGGACCTGGGGCGTGATCTTCACCGAGGTCGGCGTCGACCCCGACTTCGGGCTGCTGCGGCTGCGCCGCGCGGTCGGCGTCTACTCAGCCGGCCGGATCGTCAACCCGGTCACCGCGCGCGCGCAGATGACCGGCGGCATCATCTGGGGCTGGGGCAAGGCCACCATGGAGGAGAGCGACCAGGAGCCGGTGCACGGACGGTGGCTGGCCAAGAACCTGTCCAACCTGGCGGTACCGGTCAACGCCGACATCCCGGCCGACATCGACGTCTCGTTCACCGACGAATACGACGAGACGGCGAGCCTGATCGGGGCGCGGGGTATCGGCGAGCTCGGCGCTACCGGGGTGGACGCGGCCGTCGCCGCCGCGGTGCACGACGCCGTCGGGATCCGGGTGCGCGACCTGCCCATCTTGCCGTGGAAGGTGCTGGCCGGCTGATTTCTGCCGAACGGTCCGGCGACATCGCACCCGTCACCGGCCAGCCCGGATCCCGGCGTCGAGCGCGGCCGCCTCGTCCCGGTCTAGCGTGACGTACCCGCGGGACCGGCCGTCGCGCTCTCGCTGACGTGCTCCTGCCAGCTCCACCGCCGGTCCTCGAACCGCAGGCCCGGCTCCGGGCTGCCCGCCCGGGCCAGCAGCAGCCCGGTCACGGTCGGAAGCGAGGCGGGAACGCTCACGGCCATCCGGCTCCCTATGCTGACGTCACTCACTGGCGAGAACTGAAACGTGTTCTACCAGATGCTAGCCCTGGCCCCTGCGTCCGCACGAACCTGAAGATGGCCGCCAGGCGCGACCGTTCGGTACCGCGGCCGCCTGCCGCCCGGGTCTGCGCCGCCGGCCCGGAGTAGGTTTGCTGTCAAACTGGGATCAGCGTGATGGCTGCTCGGGAGGAGGGGTGGTGGCCGGAGAATCCCCCGCGCAGCCGGGTGGTCCGCTGGCCGGGCTTGCGGCTGGTTCCCGGGTGGCCGGATACCTGCTGGAGAAGCTGGTCGGCGTGGGCGGGATGGCGGCGGTGTTCCGCGCGCGTGACGAGCGGCTGGGCCGGGTCGTGGCGCTGAAGCTGCTGGCCGGCGACGAGGTGGTCCGTAAGCGGTTCGTGCGGGAGGCGCGGGCGGTCGCGGCGGTGGATCATCCGCACATCATCCCCGTCTATGAGGCCGGCGAGGCCGAGGGCGTGCTGTTCATCGCGATGCGCTTCGTGGCCGGGGACGACCTGCGGGTGGTGGTGAGCCGGGAGGGCGCCCTGCGGCCGCGGCGGGCGGCGGCGTTCATCTCCCCGGTGGCATCGGCGCTGGATGCCGCGCACGACGCCGGGCTGGTGCACCGCGACGTCAAGCCCGCGAACATGCTGGTGGACGTGGGGCCCGGCCGGCCAGAGCACGTATACCTGTCGGACTTCGGGGTGGCCAGGGGCGTCATGTCATCGAGCGGGCTGACCAGGGCCGGGCAGTTCCTCGGCACGCCCGACTACGCGGCGCCCGAGCAGATCAGCGGCCGGGACGTGGACGGCCGCGCCGATCAGTACGCCCTGGCGTGCGTGGCGTACACGCTGCTGAGCGGTACGGTGCTGTTCCGCCGCGAGGTGCCGATGGCGGTGCTCTACGCCCACCTGTCCGTGCCGCCGCCGCGGCTGACCGCGGCCCGGCCGGAACTGCCGGATGCCGTGAACCAGGTCCTGGCCCGGGCCCTGGCGAAGGAGCCGGACGACCGGTACGACACCTGCGGCACCTTCGCCGACGCGTTGCGGGAGGCGCTCGGCCTGGAGCCCTACGATCCCTCCCGGCCCGCCGGGGCGCCCGCCACGCCTCCCTCCCGGAATGCGGCGACGGCGCCGCTGACCATCCCGCCGGACTCACCCCCGACCAAGCTGCTGCCCGCCTCGCCCTCGCCCTCGTCGATGGCGAGCCTGCCGTCGCCCGGTTCGATGGCAGGGCCAGGCTCACCGTCCCGGCCGGCCGCGGCCAGAACCTGGACCGCGGTGGTGGCCGCGGACCGCGCCTACTACGACAGCGTGCAGGCGGTCAGCGACACCGACAGCGCGTCGATCGCGTTCCCCGCCTTCGTGCCCGAACGGCGGTTCCGGCTCTCCGGGGCCGAGGTCCGTATCGGGCGGCGCAGCGTATCCCGCCACATCGAGCCGGAGATCGACCTGACCGGCCCGCCCACCGATACCGGGGTCTCGCGGCTGCACGCCGTGCTGATCGCCGGCCCGGACCAGAGCTGGTCGGTCGTTGACGCCGACTCGGGGAACGGCATCGTGGTCAACGGGAAGGACGTCCCGCCGGGTCAGGCCGTGCCGCTGCGCCACGGCGACCGTATCCACCTGGGCGCGTGGACCGTGATCACCATCATCCGCGACTGACCGGCCCGCCCTGGCCGGCCCGCCCTGACCGGCGGTCCGCGAGCGCGGGAACTGTGGTGGCGGAGGTGCGCAACCCCGTGCTTCCGAAATCCGTCAGCTGACCGATGTCTTGCAGTGCAAGTTGCAGCACTATTTTCTTGCAACTGGTACCGAGCATTTCAGCACAACGCCCGGCCCGCGACCGATAAGGATCCCGATGAACGCGATGGCGCCGACCCGCCCCACCGAGCTGCAGGTCTGCCGCGTCCGGCTGACCGCCAGCCCGGCCGCGGCGGGCGAAGCCCGCAGCCAGGTCCGGGCGGCCATCCGCGCCTGGGACATCCCGGTCGACCCGGACATCGCGGTCCTGCTCACCAGCGAGCTGGTGACCAACGCCATCGGTCACGAGGCGGGCGAGACCATCACGCTGGCCGTCACCTGCTCGTTCGGCCAGCTGCGCGTCGATGTCCATGACACGTCGCGTACCTTGCCGGTGCTGGTGGACGCCCCAGCCGACGCGGAGGCCGGACGGGGCCTGATACTGGTCGCCACCTTGTCAGCCACCTGGGGCGTCTACCGCACCCCGGCGGGCAAAGCCGTGTACTTCACGCTCGCGTTCGAGCCCGGTCCTCCCGGCAGCGACGGACGCGCTCAGACGTGGGGACTGTGAGTCATTACCCCGGCGCCTCACAGTTCCCACTGAAATCCCCTGGAACCCCGCGCCCCGGCCGCGGGGTTCCAGGGGATATCCCTGGCCCGGGCCGGGTCACCGCGTTTCCCGGCTGCGTCACCTCGGCGGGATGGTCCGCAGCGCCGACTCCCTGGCGATGTCGATCCGCGAGTTGACGTTGAGCTTCTTGAGGATGTGGGAGACGTGCGTGGCAACGGTCCGGCGGGATAGCAGTAGCCGGGCGGCGATCTCCGGGTTGGACAGGCCCTCCTCCACGAACGCGGCGATCTTGATCTCGGTCGCCGTGAGGCTGTCCCAGCCGCTCTGCGCCCGCCGGTGCTTGGCGTGCGGCCCGCGCCGGATGCCGTGGGCACGGAACGCGGCCTGCAGCCGGGCGATGTCAGCGGCCGCGCCCAGCGAGGTGTAGACATCCACGGCGGTGGTGAACGCGGCCCGCGCCTGGGTCCGGTCGTCGGCGTCGACGAAAAGCCCGGCAGCCGCCTCGAGGGCCTTCGCCCTCAGCAACGGCCTGCTGGCGTCGTTATAGCGCTCCGCGGCCACCAGCAGCCGGGCGGCGTCACCGTCGAGCAGGCCGCGGCAGTACAGGGCGTTGGCCAGCCGGTGCGGGATCGTCGATCCGGCGGCGAGGGTGTCGGCGTGGCCCGCGAGGGCCTGCGCGGTGCTCAGGTCGCCGGTCCGGGTAGCCAGCCGGACGGCGTCGGCCAGCAGGTCCTCGATCTCTTCGACTTCCTCGTTGCCGTCGAACGCATCGGTCAGTGCGGCCCGCGCCTCCAGCAGCGCGCCGTCCTGCTCGCGGTCAAGGCTGCGGGCCAGCGACAGCGGCCCGATAGGCCTGCGTCCGAGCCGCTTGGCGTGCGGGTCGGACGCGGCGAGGTAGCCGCGCGCCGCGCCGGTGTCGCTGCGGTGGAAGCTGATGACGGCGGCGATGCCGAGATCACAGCAGGCTACGCCGGGTTCGGTCAGGTCCTCGGGCAGGGCGCCCACCTCGGTCAGCGCGTCGTCCCAGCGCCCCGTCTGGAAGAGCAACTGGCCCAGGGCACTGTGCGCCTGAGCCAGCCGGAACGTCGCGCCGACCTGGTCCGAGAGCTGCCGGGCCTGCCCGGCCGCGGTCAGCGCCTCCTCGTGCCGGTCGAGATTGCCCAGCGTGACGGCCTTGTTCAGCTGCAGCAGGAGTCGCAGGTCGGTCAGCGTGGCATCGGACTCGGTAACGGTCAGAGCCCGGTCGAACAGCGGTAGCGCCTCGGTCATGTCTCCCCGCGTCGAGGTCACCAGCGCCATCACAAACAACGCCGAGCCCATGGCCCAGTTGTCGCTCGCCTCCGACGCCGCCTCGAGCGCTTCGGCGGCGACCCGGCCCGCCTTTTCCACCTCACTGCTGTTGAGGTGGGTCCGCGCGGCGAACGCGAGCAGCCGGGCGCGGTGCCGGGCCGAGATACCGGGAGCAGCCAGCGCCCGGTCCAGCACAGCCAGGGATTCCAGGAACTCGCCTGCCAGCATGTGGCACTGGGCCAGGGTCCAGTACAGGTCCACGAGGAGATCGGGCTCGGTGGCGTGCTCCAGCGCGCGGTTGGCCACCTGCTCGGCCGCGGCCCGGTCACCGATGCGGAAGAGGGCGTAGGCGAGTTGGCTGGCCAGTCGGCCGTGCTGGGCCGAGTCGGCGGAGGTGCTGGCGACGGCCCGGGTGAGGATCTCGGCCGCCACCCCGGGCGCCTGGCCAACCAGAAGGTCCGCGGTACGCGCCAGCCAGTCAAGCATCCACTCGTCCACTGGCTCGGCCGGGACGCCGGGTCCGGCGACGGCCCGGAGCAGTTGCAGGGCTACCCGCTCCGTTGGCGCACCCGCCTCCGCGAGGGCGCGCCCCGCATCGCGATGCCAGGCGGCGCGGACGGACGTCGGCATGTCGTCGTACAGGGCCGCCCGGATCAGCGGGTGCCGGAACCCGAGGCCGTGGCCGGATTCGGCCAGCACGCCGACAGTGCATGCCTCATCTACCGCCGGGATCAGGTCTGCCACAGCGCGGTGCAGCACGACCGCCAGATCGGTGACCGCGAAATCCACCCCGAGCAGGGCCGCGGCCCGCAGGACCTCGCGCACCGGCCCGGTGACGAAGCCGAGGCGGTCCGCGATCGCCGCGGACAGCGACACGGGCGCGAAGCCGCCCGTGAGCTCGGCCGTTCCCGCTTCGGTGATGGTCAGACCGGCGCCGCGGGCCAGGGCGGCGACAAGCTCGGTGACGTAGAACGGGTTGCCCGCCGCCCCGTCGGCGAGCCTCAGCAGGCCGTGGTCAGGCCTGCCGCCCGCCAGCTCGGCCACCAGGGCGGCCACGGCCGGCTCGGCGAGCCCGGCGAGCTGGAGCCGGGTGGCGTCGCCCGCCACCCGCCGCAGCGCCAGCACGTCATCCCGCTGCGGCGCCGGACGCATCATCCCGACCAGCAGCAGCGGCACCTGCCGCGCCGACCTCGCCAGTCGGCCCCACAGGGTGATGCTGGCCTGATCGGCCCATTGCAGGTCGTCGATGACCAGGATGGTCGGTCGCACCGCGCATTGCTCGGCGACCAGAGCGAGCAGTTGCTCCGCCAGCACGGCGGGCATGTCCGTGCCGCGGTCGACGCTGGCCTCGCCACGCAAGAGTTGGACGATCATCTTCCGCCTGGGATTGGCAGAAGGCTCACGTACCCGCAGCCCGTCGAGGAACGGCAGCAGCGGCAGCGCCTGGCTCAGCTCGTCGCAGTCACCCCAGAACGTCTGACAGCCAGCTTCCGGCGCCTCCGCCACGGCCGCCCGTACCAGTGTGGATTTGCCGATACCCGGCTCACCCTCGATAAGGACCGAACCGCCGCGCCCCCGCGCCAACTCTCTTATCAGCCCGGTCAGCAACGCCATCTCGCTGTCGCGGCCGATCAGCCGACCAGCTGGGGTCACCGACTGCATGGAGCAAACTGTACTACCTGAACATTTACTGAACAAGCAGACATATTCGGACACCAATTCGGGTCAAGGTGCCTTTGCTATGCTATTAGGGTGCCGCCCCTGCGGCTTTAATGAAACTGTCGCGGCAACTTGCATCGCATGATTCGCTGACATTTTCCTGATTAATTACGCAACTATTGCAGTTCAATTAACGGCGCATTATGTTTTTGTTGACAGAAAGCATTTTAGGTAACACGCTATGTATATAAATAGCCGAAGGGCGGCTATAACTCCAAATGGTCAGATTCGCCAAGGCAGGACGACGGGGTCGCGCAATGGGATGCTGACCTTGGAAGATGCCATGGAGGAATCATGCGCAAGGGTCGGAGCATCCTCATTTCCGCCATCCTAACACTTGGCACGGCAGGGTCAATCCTGGCAGGGTCGGCAGCTGCGGTCGCCGTTCCGGCCAGTGCCACCACCGTGGTTGCGGGCGCTTACTCGCCCAATACTCACTTTTACGTCTAACTCCGTCTGGAACTTTCGCGATCGGCCTGTTTCCGGTTCGGAGAATCCGCGGCAGGCCGATCGCGTAATTGTGCCGGTCGCCGGGAACTAACGGAGCCGGTCCGGGAAACTATCCAGCCCGTTGCGACCGCCGACCATGCGTAACTCTAGGCGCTCTTCTTTTTCACAGTCTCTCTTGCCATATAGCTCTACAGCAGTCGCACCAGGCGTGTCACGCGATAGCTCGGTCAGCTCCGGAACGCCGGTGCCGGCATGTCGTCGTACCGGGCGCCAGGATCAGCGGGTGGCGGTACCCGAGGCCGTGGCCGGACTCAGCCAGGACGCCGGCGGCGCATGCCTCGCCTACCGCCGGTATCAGATCCGCCACCAAAACCCGCGCGATCCGGGGGGTAACTGTCCACGATCCTTACCGCCGCCCGGCGGGTCACGTGAGCAGCCACGCCAGCCCCGCGGGAACAGGCCGCGGCGGCCGAGCGGATCATTGAGTATCAAAGACGCCGTGGCAGCTGCGGCACCTGAGGCTGGCACCTCCGCGGAACCAGGCATTTCATTGTCCGACGCGCCGCTCTTTTCCGACGCGCCGCAACAGCATGACCGCGGCATCCACGCCCAGGGAGCCCGGATCGCCGGTGTGTATCAGCGGTCACGGCAGCGCGCTCGGAGCGCACGGGCACCAAGAAGCAGGGCCAGGCCGCAAAGCCGGGAGGCAGCGTCAATCCGCAGATGATTAAGGTGGGCCGCCGCGCCGTGGATCGAACGCCGCCGCGGGTACCCCCGTTGCCGGATTGCCTGGTTCATCCGGACTAGTCAATGTCGCAGCAATCGTTACGATGGCATGTGTACGGTTGACTAAAGGTTTCACTAATTGTTGTGATGAAATCTGCGTGACCGTCGCTCGTCCGCCCGCGCGGCGCCGAGGAGGAGGAACGCCCGATGATCGCGCCAGGAAGTCCCACGGTGCGGCGACGTCGGCTGGCCGCCGAACTGCGCGGCATCAGGGAGAGCAAGGGCAAGAGCGGCGATACCGTCGCCGCGGCGCTGAAGTGGTCGCCGTCAAAGATCAGCAGGTACGAGCGGGCCAGGACCGGATTGCGTCCCCGTGAGGTCGAGCGGCTGCTGGATTACTACGAGATCACCGGGCCCCGGCGCGCGCTCTTGCTCGGGCTGGCCGAGGACGCAGCCCAGAAGGGCTGGTGGGAAGAGTACTCCGACAGCTTGTCCGATGACTATAAGCAGTTTATCGGCCTAGAGCACGAGGCGACATCGATGGCCATCTGGCATGTCGACGTCGTCACCGGGCTGCTGCAGACGGAGGAGTACGCGCGGCACATCATCGGCAGCTACAGCCAGGTCGAGCCGGTTGCGCCCGGCATGATCGGGCGGCTGGTGCGGGTCCGGATGCGCCGGCAGCAGGTGCTGAGCCGGGACGGGCTGCAGTTGTCGGTGGTGCTGGACGAATCGGTCCTGAAGCGCCGGATCGGCGACGACGCGGTCATGTACGACCAGCTCAAGCGGCTCGTGAAGGAGGCCGACCGGCCGAACCTGACGCTGCAGGTCCTTCCCCTTGACGCGCAGCACTCGGTGTTCGGGGAGTCCTTTGTCATCTTCAGTTTCGGGCAGGACGCTGATGCGATGCTGCAAGACGTGGTGAGTACCGAGCACTTGCGGAGCGGTTTCACCCTGGAAGGGGAGCGGGATACATATCTGCACCGGATCGCATTTCAAATGCTTTCCGAAGCGTCGCTCGACCCGGCGACGTCCCGGGCTCTTATTCTCAAGACCGCGGAGTCGCATTGGTCCGGTGCCCAGCGGCACGCGCACGCCTGAAAGCGGCGGCCGTTAATTCCCGTTTGTTGCGGTAAAAGCCATATTTCGCGATTCCTCGCGGGCTGTCCGGTGACCGGACGCCTGGCTTCCTGGAGCCGGACCAGCCGCGGCGCCGCCGCTTTGCCGGACCGGCCGCGACGTCACCGCCATGCCAGATACTCCCAGGTCAGCGCGGGGTTGACAGCAGCGGCACGTCGACGGTACAAGTGACATCCACCGGACCTCAGTGCTAATTGAGGCAAGTGGGATCCTAGGTGCCGGTGGTGCTGTTAGCCTTAGAGTTGGCGATTGCGACTGGTGATGATAACGCCACATTTCGTAGTCGCGCGTCGGGGTTATTCACAACAATCAGTGAGGTAAATGACATGGGTACACCTATGCACGAAAACCACTCCGAAAGACCAAATTCGGGACTTAACTGGGTCAAGAGCTCACTGAGTTTCTCCAACGGCAACTGCGTCGAGGTGGCCAGCCTAGCCGATGGCGGGGTCGGTGTCCGCAATAGCAGGGACGCCGGCGGGTCGGTTCTGGCGTTTACGCCGGACGAATGGCGCGCATTTCTCGGCGGCGTACGAAACGGAGAATTCGACAGTTTCGGCCGGTAACGGACGCGGCGGCACGATGCTGTATCGCCCGGCCCGGTAACTGCCGATCACGGCAGAAGCGACAGAAGCGGTGGGCTCAGCCGGAATCGGCCTGGGCCCTCCTCTTCGTGCTGTCTCCGCTGTGTCGCACGCACGGATCCCTCATGCTCCGGCCCCCTTGCCCTTCGGGCGGTACTGGAGCCGCTGCCGCGCTATCTCGCAGATGCCCTTGCGTTCGTTTTCGGCCGCCACCTGCCTCGCCTCATCGAGATCGGCCGGCGTGAGCAGGCCGTTGGCGAGCAGGAAGTCGGCGAGATCACGGGCGTGACCGCGCTCTTTCCAGATGAAGCCCTGCAGCAGCTTCTTGTAGTCCGATACCGCGCCCTCTCCGCTCAGGTCCAGAGCGATCACCACGTCGATCATCGGAACGCTCTGCGGGGCGGCCAGGCCGAGGATGAACTCCTGGTAGTAGTAGGCCATCGCCAGCCGCGCCGTCACGTTGCGCTCGAAGTAACCGCGCACCCGGGCCACGGCGTCTTCGCCGGGTCCGCTGCCCCGCCGCACGATGGTCCCGGCCCGGGTAGTTATCTGCTGGCCAAGGTCAGGAGCCGGCGGCTCGGCGAGTCGGCGGGCAGCCATCTCGAGTCGCAGCCGCACCACCCAGGGACCGACACTGGCCAGCCACGAACCCTCCGCGAGCGGGACCGGCAGCGCCTCGTAGCGGGCCGGGGCAACCGGCAGCACGTGCCGCGCCGTCCGCTCCACGGCCTCGGCGCTGAGCGGTGTCCCCGGCGCGTCCGGCGCCAGGTAGACCCGGTACGTCGTGTCGCGGCTGAACAGTTCCCAGCGGTGGTGGACGTACCGGAAGCCGGCGCACCGCGGCGCCCGGTGCAACGTGACGTCCTCGTCGCCGCTGAGCGTGCGCCGGTCCAGCCAGGTGATCTCGTCGGGCGGGCAGTTCACCCACTCGCCGCGCGCCGCTGACCACAGGAAAAGCCGGCCCGTCGCCACTGGTTCGCCACTCCCGGACGACGCGCCACCGGCGCGGTCGCCCCGTCTCGCCATGTATGGAATGACAATTCTCGCACTCCTGGGCGTCAGATGATCTCAACGCGGGAGAGCGGGGCGTCGGGATTGGTCCCCCAGCGGATCGTGTCGCCGTCGCTGACCGGCTGCTCACCCGTCACCTTGGCGCCGTTGAGGGTGAGCCCGTTCCGGCCCTGGTTGGTGATCCACCAGCGGCCGTCAGCGAACGTGAACCGTGCGTGCTCCCTGGACACCGTGGGCACGTCGGGGAGCATGAGCTCCACGGGCCCGCGCCCGGCCCGGGCGCCTGACGTCCGGGTTTCCGTCACCGAGGAGCCGGTGACCAGCCGCAGCGCCGGGACAGCGGGCAGGCTCTGCTCCAGGACAGTGGTCATCCCGGCCGCTACCGTCCGGCCCGCGTCGTGCGGACCCGGGTCCTGCGGGCCCGGGTCCTGCCAGACGTGGCTGACGGGCCCGGCGTAGGGACGCCGCTGGCCGGCGTGCGCGAGCCCGGGCGCGGCGTGCGCATACGGGACATCGAGCAGGTCGGGCCGGGTTCCGGCCCGTACCAGATCGCCCTGCCGCAGCCGGTAGCGCCCCGGCGGGACCGAATCGCTGGCGATGACGTACACCTGGGCCCGGCCCGGTGCGGCCAGGCGGGCCTGGTACCCGGCCACCTGCTCTTCGTAGACCTCGGTCAGGCTCGAGCTGATGACGCCGAGCTCCATCCGCTCGCGCAGCGAATCGAGGTCGGCCGGGTTCAGCTGGAGTTCCACCACGCCCGGCGCGAGCAGCGACCCGCTGGGCGTGACCACGAACACGTCCGGCAGGTGCCGCATGGCCACCCTGAGCACATCCTGCCCGTCACGCCACGGCCGCGAGGCCATTCGCTGGAGCCAGGGATGATCCCTGGTGATGCCCAGGGCGCGCAGGCCGGCCAGGCTCGCGCCGCCGAGTGCCGCGATCGCGACCAGCACCAGGGTGGCGGAAACGGCCGAACCGGTCATGACCTCCAGAACCAGCCAGCCCGCCGCGACGCCCCCCGCGATCGCCCAGCGCCTGCGGCTTCGCTGCCGCAGCGGAGCCCGCCCCCGCCGGGGTGCCGCTTCCTCGCCTCCACCCATCGATACCGTCCTTGACCTGTCCTGATCCGTAGTGATCGTCTGCCCCTCGTCACTGAGGATGCGGGCCCGCGCGCCCGCGCGTCAACGAATCAGCGGCAGCTTCCAGGCATCTGGAAATTGCCAGGGGGCCGCGAAGCCCAGACCAGCCGTCAGGGGCGGGTGAGCGTGGCCATCGCCCGTTCGGGCTCCCAGTGCGCCCGGATCGCGGTGATCAGCCCGTCCTCGTCGACGGTGTAGATGACCACGCAGTCGACCGTCATCGTCGCCCCGCTGTCGCCGATCCACATCGTGATGCTGGCGATGTTGGCGCAGCACGGCCCGTTGGCGAAGGAATCGGTGATGCGGAAGTGGAACCGGCTCACCGCACCGAAGTTCCGGTCCCAGAAGCTCCCGATCCCGTCGTGCCCGTGATGCCCGTGGCCGCCAGGATCCAGCCGCGACGGACCGACGGGATCCTGCACCACCGCGTCCGGGGTGAACAGGGACAGCCACTCGTCCTTGCGCCCGGCAGCGACGGCGGCCATGGAGCGGCGCGACACGCGGCGCGCCGGGTGATCCGTGTCAGGGGCTTCCCAGCTGATCGCGTCGCTCACGGCAAAAATGTAACGTGTTCTAGTTCGATGTCAAGCCTTCCTGCCCACTCCTCCCGCGATCCTCAGCCGGGTGGAAGGAGCATCCTCCTGCCGCCACCGCTGGACATCGGTCAGGCCGGGAGCCAGGAGCTCGAACCCGTCGAAGAACCGCAGGATCCGGTGCCTGGGCCGGAAGTAGGTCTCTACCGGGGTGCCGGCGGCCACGGCGCGCAGTTCGGCCATGGCCCCGGCGTCGCTGTCGCTGGCGAACTGGGAGAGCACGAGGTGGCTGCCGGGGCACACGCGGTCCCGGTACCGCGCCACGATTCTCTCCGGTTCGTCGGCGTCCGGCACCAGGTGCAGGACGGCGACGCACAGCAGGCCGGCCGGCTCGCCGAGGTCGATCAGCCGCGCCACGTCCGGGTGCCCGAGGACGTCCTCGGGCCGGCGGATGTCGGCCTGCACCGAAGCCACCCGGTCGTCCGTGGCCAGCAGCGCCGTGTTGTGCGCGTGCACGACCGGGTCGTGATCGACGTACACCACGCGGGCCGACGGGTCAGCCTGGCGGGCGGCCTCGTGAACACTCGGAGACGTCGGGAACCCGGTCCCCAGGTCGATGAACTGCCTGACGCCGGCCTCGGCCAGCACCCGGACCGCCCGGATCGCGAACGCCCGGTTGGCCTGGGCCAGCCACCGCTGATCCGGCGCGACCGCGAGGACCTTCTCCGCCGCGGCCCGGTCTACCGCGTAGTTGTCCTTGCCGCCCAGCAGGTAGTCATAGATCCGCGCCGCCGCGGGCTGAGCCGGGTCACTGGCTGGTGACGTCAACAGTCCTCCTGCCGGCCAACGCTCCCCGGCGGGAGACTACAGCGACCGCCACCCGCCCGGTGCGGGAAATTTATGCCGAACGGGCGGGGTGATCTGCCCGCCTCACGACGAGCCCGCGTGCGCGGGACAGTACCTGGCCGCGGCGGACCCTGATTCGTCGTAGAAGGCCTGGCCGCACTGCGGGGCGGAGCACGCCTTGAGGCGGGGCCACGCGCCGGAGGCGGCGGATCCGGCGATGGCGACGGCGATGTCGGCCACCAGGTTGGGGTAGCTGGACCTGGCCGCGCTGGCCAGCTGGACCGCGCTTACGGCATCGACGGTGAGGACCAGGCGCCCGTCGGCCAGCGCCTTGGTCAGGCGGGCGGCCGCGTCGCCGTCCTCGCGGCCCCGGGTGTGGGCGGCCAGTACGTCCCTGATCGAGTCGCGCAGGCGCGCCAGGGCGGCATGCTCGGAGTTGCTCAGGCCGGCGTCGGCGGGCAGCAATCCCGCCGCGCGGAGCCAGGCGGCTGCCTCCTCGCGGGCGCCAAGCTGGTCCGTAGCGGGGGAGCCGCCCAGCGTGTTGGCGAACCCTTGGATCAGTTGTAGCGAGTCGGTGACAGACACGATCCGATGGTAACGAGTTCTCGGGCCGTCGGCGCCCGCTCTCGGCTGATAGTGCCATGCCGCTCCGCCCACGGAGCTCCTGAGCGGCACGGGCGCGGATGTGACCGTGCTCCTGGTGCGCGTGCGCTCCGAGCCCGCTCCGTTGACCCCTGATCCCTCGCCCGCCGCCTCGTTCCCCCGCGACCCCTGGATCCCTCGCCCGCCGCCCCGGAGCCCCCCGCGACCCCTGGATTCCTCGCCCGCCGCCTCGGCCCGCCCCGGCGCGGCGGTGTGCGTGGTGCCGCAGGGTCTGTATCGCACTGTCGTGGCTGCTGGTACCGGGCAGACGTGCGTTTCATACGATGTGGATGACGCGTTCATGCACATGGAACATGAACGCGGCATCCACGCCTTATGACCCGGGGCAGGCGGGACGGATGTCTGTTTCCGCTGCGCGCCGCGAGCCGAAAAGCCAACGTCCACA
>WNGL01001053.1_pt1 | contig 40116 bp, 32 predicted proteins | sample 5400591 | NCBI WGS metagenome assembly WNGL01 (sample SAMN13153377, study PRJNA577476) | soil metagenome | isolation source: 80 cm soil or saprolite under Garry oak tree replicate 1 | place: USA:California | collected 2016-06-15
CGCGTTGCGTAGGGATGGAGGCCGGAGCTGATGCTCCATTGTGATGGTGTTCTCGCCACGGGCTTTGCCCGATCCGCCCGCACGCGGGAGGCTGAATCATGCTGGCAGGCCTGAACGGGCCTCGCCAGGGAAGGCCGGTCATGCGTTACGACTCCTCATCTGTCGCCCCCCTGGTCGCCCGGGCTGCTAAGGGTGACCAGGCCGCGTGGAACGAAATTGTCGAGCGATACGCGCCGATGGTGTGGTCGATCTGCACCCGCTACCGGCTAAGCGGCCACGACATCGAGGACATCGGCCAGAGCGTGTGGTTGTCGCTGGTCGAGCAGCTTGGGAAACTGCGTGAGCCGGCAGCGCTGCCCGGGTGGCTGGCGACCACCACACAGCGTGAATGCCTGCGGGTGTTGCAGGCGCCCCGCAGATACGGCCGCTTCGGGCCGGTGCCGGCCCCCCGAGCGGATGACACCGTGATCGAGCAAGAGGTTATTACGGCGGAACGGAACGCGGCGCTGCGCGCCGCGTTCGGCGAGCTCGCGCCCAGGTGCCGGGAACTGTTGATCATGCTCATCACCGAGCCGCCGCACTCCTACGCGGAGATCAGCACTACCCTGCAGATTCCGGTCGGGAGCATCGGCCCCCAGCGGGCGCGGTGCCTGGAACGGCTGCGCCGCTCAAGGTCCCTGTCGGGGTTCATGGACGGGGAGACTATGCCTGCACACATGTGGCCCTCAGGAGGTGAGACTCGTGCGTGACGGCTGGGACGACGACCAACTCCTGACGGCGCTGGGCGAGGCGATGAGAGAAAGCCAAGCCGTCCCGGCTCAGTTCATCGAGATGGCCAAGAATGCTTACGCCTGGCACAACATAGACGCCGAGCTCGCGCAGCTCACCTACGATTCCAGCCGCGACGAGAGCTGGAGTGCCACCGTACGGTCCGAAACTGCCTCGATCCGGGCCCTGACATTCAACTCAGCGCATTTCTCCATAGATCTCGAGGTCACCGAGGACTCTCTGCTCGGTCAGATCCTGCCTCCGCAGGAAGGAACGATCGAGACCGGAACCGGGGCCGGCGCGACCACGGCCCCAGTCGACAAGGCCGGGCGTTTCTCCATCGAGCCCACACCAGCCAGCCCAATCCGCTTGCACTACCGCACCGCAGAAGGCACGGACTTGGTGACCGGCTGGATCACACTGTGACCGCGCTCTCGGCCACCGCATTCGCACAAGGAACGCCTGCCTCCGACCGGTGAGCCCGTCAGTCATCTGCACCTACCGGGTACGGGAGTACCGGTTCCGTGACCTTCTTGGCGGGGTTTGCGGCACGCTGCACACCCTGGGCTTCGGCACCGATGAGGAGGCGCTGGTGTTCCGTGGCATGGACGGTGGCCTGACCTACGTCGAGATCTACACCTGGGTGGAAGGCGGGTTCGGCAGGCGCACGAGCATCCCGGCGTGCTCGCGATATGGGAGGCGATGGATCCGCTGCTCGAAGACCGTGATGGGTATCGCAAGTGGGAGTTTCCGCACTTCGCGCGGGTGACGTTGCCAGCGTGACCCCCCAGCCCCGTGGCCTGGCCGAACTCGAAGCCCTCGATGCCGTCTTCGGTGCCCTGGCGCATCAGTCGCGGCGCACCATTCTCTCCGTTCTCCAGGCACGGGGTGGTGAGATGACCTCGCGAGCCATAGCAGCGCGGTTCAACTGCTCCTGGCCGACCACCTCACAGCACCTGCGCGTGCTGGAGAAAGCTGGCCTGGTCTCAATCACGCTGCGGGGCCGGGAGCACGTTTACCGGCTGGAGGCGGGGCGCCTTCGCGCTGTCGCCGGAGCATGGCTCGACAGGTTCGCGTGACGTAAAGGCCGTGGCCCGGCAGGACGTCCTTCCCGGTGACGCAGGAGGGCTACGTCGGATGAGGATGTTGCCCACCGCGCCTCTTGGAGATCATTAATCAGCATCGGCGTCACTTTGGCGTTGTCCGATGATGTTCCGGACGGCTTTTCGGTAAGGCGAGATCAATACACCGATCCGCTCTTCCGCCCGTGGCGCCGAGTCGGGGATTTCCGGGGAGGGGTTGAGCGAGGGTGTTTCGGGCTGGAACCTGGGTTGTGAACCACCTGTGGCACAGCAAGTCTGGGCAGCGGAAGCGCACGCGGATGGCGGCTACGGGCTTTTCGGTGGTGCTGGCCGCCGGCGTTACCGCGGTCGCCGCCCCATCGGCTGTGTCGTCCGCAACCCAGACGGTGGTGTCGCTGACGTTCGATAACGGTGCGATCAGCCAGTACACGCTGGGATACCAGCAGGCGCTGCAGCCGCGTGGGGTGAATGCGACGTTCTATGTCAATAGCGGCACGGTGGGCAGGTCGACCACGATGTCGTGGTCGCAACTTTCCACGCTGGCAGCCGCGGGTGATGAGATCGGCGGCAAGACCGTTGATGGCACCAACCTGACCACTCTCAGCTCGTCGCAGCAGATCGCTGAGATCTGCAACGACCGGCAGGCCATACTCCAGCACGGGCTGAAGGCGAACAGTTTCGCCTATCCAGGTGGCGCCTTCAATACCACGATCGAGAGCGAGGTTCAGAACTGCGGTTACGGGAACGCCCGCACCGCGGGCAGCCTCTCCCCGACCGGCTCGACCTATGCGGAGACGCTACCCCCGAAGACCTGGCTGGCGCTGCGTGCCTACGCCCCGAGCGGCCAGGTCACGCTGTCCAATCTGGAGTCCCTGGTGTCGGGCGCGGCCTCCCATAGCGGCGGCTGGGTACCGCTTGTCATCCAGAAGGTGTGCTCGCAGAGCCTCGACCCATCGAACTACTCCACCTGCACCGCATCTTCCGGGTGGATTGACCTTGGTGACCTGAACACATTCCTGAGCTGGGTGCAGAATGCGGGGCAGGCTGGGGGCGCGCCGGCCGGTGCGGTGTTCAACACGATGGAGGCCACGGCCATCTCGGCTGACACGGTTGCGCCGGCCACGACCATCTCCTGCAATGGGTCCCCCTGCGCTTCCACCACATACACCGGCACCGTCACGGTGACATTGACACCCACCGACCTCGGCTCGGGTGTCGCGAGCACCCACTACACCACGGACGGCACGACGCCCACACTGTCCAGCCCGGCCTACGCGGGTGCGTTCCCGCTGACATCGTCCGCGACCGTCCAGTACCGTTCCTGGGACAACGCGGGCAACGCCGGGGCGGCTCAAAGCCAGGCGATCAATATCCAGCAAGCGCCGGATACCACACCCCCCACGACAACGATCTCCTGCAAAGGGGCAGCCTGCACCAGCAATCCCTATACCGCGCCGGTCACGGTGACTCTGACCGCGACGGACAATACCGGCGGCTGGGGCGTGGCCAACACGTACTACACCACCGATGGGTCCACGCCCACCACTTCCAGCACCGTGTACACGGGGCCGTTCACCGTGCAGCAGAACACGACGGTGAAGTTCTTCTCCACCGACCTGGCCGGTAATGCCGAGCAGCCGAACACCCAAGTGATCCAGTTCAAGACCGTGGTCTCCCTGACTTTTGACGACGGGGATGAGAGTCAATACTCGCTGGGGTTCCTGCGTGGGCTGCAGCCGCATGGCATGCCTGGAACGTTCTATATCGCCACAGGGTGGACGGGCGTTAATTCCGGTGCGATGACCTGGTCCCAGCTGAGTGACCTGTACAACAACAGCAACGACGTGGGTGGCCACACCGTTGACCACATCGATTTGACCAGCTCGTCCTACACCCAGCAGCAAAAGACCGCGGAGGTGTGCGACAACTTTCAGGCCCTCACCCGGCATGGGCTGGACCCGGTCTCCTTCGCCTACCCCTTCGGCGCCTACGACTCGAACGCCGAGCAGATCGTCCAGAGCTGCGGCTTCAGCTCCGCCCGGATCACCGGCGGCATCGACCGCAACGGCGTCGGCGCCGGGCCGGTGTACGCCGAGTCGATCCCGCCGAAGGATCCCTATGCCGTGCGAACGGTCTACAACGGCGGCGGCTCAGCCCCCTACACGCTCTCCTACCTGGAGAACTCGGTGACCGCCGCGGTGCAGAACGGCGGTGGCTGGGCGCCTCTCGTCCTCCACGAAATCTGCTCCCAGACCTATGACCCCGCCGACTACAGCTTCTGCTCAACCAGCTGGGCGCCGATTGAGCTTGACACATTCAACGCATTCCTCGACTGGCTGCAGAACGCCGGCCAGCCCGGCGGGGCGCCCGCCGGAGTCGTCGTGCAGACGGCCCGCCAGGTCGTCAACGGCCCGGATACAACCCCTCCCGCCACCACGCTTACCTGCGACGGATCGCCGTGCCAGGCCACGGCATACAACGGGTCGACCACCGTGGCTCTGTCGGCGGTGGACAAGGGCGGGTCGGGCATCAAGGCCACTTACTACACGACCGACGGCTCCACGCCAACCATCTCAAGCCCAGTCTGGAACAACCAGCCCTTCACGATCAACTCGGCCACGACGTTCAACTTCTTCTCCGTGGACAACGCGGGCAACGCCGAGCCCGTGGAAACCCAAACGGTGCAGGTGCAGCCGAACACCGATCCGGTCATCGGAGCGGCTGGCGACATCGCGTGCGATCCGGCGTCTCCAGCGTTCAATAACGGCTCCGGGACGGCTACGGACTGCAAGGCAATGAGCACCGTGGGCCTGCTGGCCGGCGTGGACGCGGTGCTGCCGCTAGGCGACGACCAGTACAACTGCGGCGGGGTCAGCGCCTTCGAGCAGTCCTACGGCCCGAGCTGGGGAGTGAAGAAATCCATCACCTACCCGGTGCCAGGTGACAAGGACTACGCCACCTCCGGTGGCACTGACTGCCCGGCCACCCCGGGCGCCGGGTACCAGACGTACTTCAGCAGCAGCGGCGGGCTGTCCGGTTCGCCGGTGCCTTCGGTGGTGAACGTGAACGACTCCACTGCCTACTACAGCTACAACCTCGGTAGCTGGCACATCATCGCGCTGAATACCTCTCCCTGTGCCCTCGGCACGCCATCTTTCTGCGCGGCAGGCTCGGCGCAGGAGCAGTGGCTGCAAAACGACCTGGCCAACGACACGGCCGCGTGCACCCTCACCTACTACCAGAACCCGCGCTGGACCTCCACGGCGGGCGGGGGCGATGCGAGCTACCAGCAGGTCTGGCAGGACCTGTATAACGGCGGCGTGGACGTGGTGCTGAACGGCGACTCGCACTGGTACGAGCGTTTCGCGCCAATGAACGCATCGGGTGCCATCGACAACACCAATGGCGTCCGTGAGTTCATTACCGGTACTGGCGGGGCGCCGCTGGACACGCCATCAACCGAGCTTCCCACCAGTCAGGTCCTCAACAACACCACGCATGGGGTCACCAAGCTGACCCTGCATAACGGCAGCTATGGCTGGCAGTTCGTTAACGACAGCGAGAGCGGTTTCACCGACTCAGGCAGCTCACCATGCCATGGCACGCCCGACCCGACGCCGCCCACCACGACAATGTCCTGCAACAACGGGACGTGCTCGGGCTGGTTCCACTCGCCGGTCTCGGTGTCCCTGGCCGCAACGGACAACCAGGGTGGCTCCGGAGTCAGCGCGACCTACTACACCACCGACGGCTCCACCCCCACGACCTCAGGCACCAAGTACACGGGCCCGTTCGCCGTTTCGAGCACGTCCACGGTGAAGTTCTTCTCGGTCGATAACGCCGGGAATACCGAGTCCGTTCGATCCCAGCAGGTGCAGATCGACACCTCCCCGCCGACTACGACCATCGCATGCAACGGGGCCCCGTGCTCAAGCAGTTTCTACAACGCTGCCGTCACAGTGACGTTGTCGGCCACCGATTCGGGCGGTTCGGGGGTGGCAGGCACCTTCTACACCACCGACGGCAGCGATCCGGCGACCAGCCCGACGGCAACCCCCTACACCGGTGCGTTCACGGTGCCAGCAACCGCGACGGTGAAGTACTACTCCACGGACGTGGCAGGCAATTCCGAGGCGGTCAATTCCCAGGAGATCCAGGTGGACGGCACCACGCCTGTCACCACCATCGCGTGCAACGCAGTGGCCTGCTCAGGCGGCTGGTACAACGCGGCCGTCCAGGTCACGCTTTCTGCGACCGACACTGGCGGCCCGGGGGTGGCGAACTCCTACTACACCACCGATGGCTCCACGCCGACGACGTCGAGCACGGTGTACACGGGTGCGTTCACGGTGCCGGGCACGTCCACGGTGAAGTTCTTCTCGGTGGACACCGCCGGGAATGCCGAGCCCGTGAAGTCGCAGCAGATCCAGATCGACACGACCGCGCCCGCCACGACGATTGCCTGCAACGGCGCGGCGTGCTCCACCGCGTGGTACAGCGCGCCCGTCCAGGTCACGCTGGCGGCCGCCGATACCGGCGGCTCGGGAGTGGGCACCACCTTCTACACCACCGATGGGAGCGACCCTGCGACCAGCCCCTCGGCGACCCTTTACACGGGCTCGTTCACCGTTTCCCAGACCGAGATGGTGAAGTACTACTCCACCGACCTGGCGGGCAACGCCGAGGCGGTCATTTCGCAGCAGATCCAGGTGGACGGCACTACACCTGTCACCACCATCGCGTGCAACGCAGTGGCCTGCTCAGGCGGCTGGTATAGCGCGGCCGTCCAGGTCACGCTGTCTGCGACCGACTCTGGCGGCCCGGGCGTGAGCAAGACCTACTACACGACGAACGGGACTACGCCGACGACGTCGAGCACCGTGTACACGGGCGCGTTCACGGTGTCGACCACGTCCACGGTGAAGTTCTTCTCCGTCGATAACGCCGGGAATACCGAGGCACCACAACCATTTCATGCAACTCGGCTGCGTGCTCCACGGGCTGGTACAGGACCGCTCCGGTGACCGTCAGCCTCTCGGCTAAGGACAACTCCGGGGGTTCCGGCGTTGAGGCCACACTGTATACAACGGATGGCTCAAATCCGCAGACGAGTTCTACGGCCAACGTGTACTCGGGCCCGTTCACCGTGTCCCAGACCACGACCGTCAAGTATTACTCGATAGACAACGCAGCAAACAGCGAGTCCGTTAAGTCGCAGCTAATCCGGATCGATGCCGCGGCGCCGACAGTTTCGGTCACCGTCCCAGCGTCGGGATCCAGCTTCGCGCAAGGCTCGAAGATCACGGTCACCGCGAGCGCGGTTGATCTCGGAACAGGATCGGGAGCGCCTTCCGGCATCGCCAGCGTGACCTTCTACCTTGACGGGACCACCAAGCTGGCCACAGACACTACCAACCCGTATTCGTTCTCCTGGAACACGGCGAAAAGCGCGAAGGGTACACACAAACTCACCGCGGTAGCCACCGACGTCTCCGGCAACACGACGACTTCGGCAGCCATCACTGTCAGCATCACGTAAGCAATCGGCGTCAACGGGCCCGGCCGCGGCACCCCGGATGCCGTGAAAGCCGTGGCCCGGGCGGGACTCCCGCCCGGGCCACGGCTTTCTTCTGTGGCGGCAGAAATGCACTGCGCCGCTATGGGGTGATGGATGCCGTGTAAATGTTCTGGTCCAGCCCACCGGTCCCGTCGAAGCAGTCAGTGAACGAGGATGTGCAGGTGCCGCCGGTCTCTGGGTCACCGGCGACGTCGGCGCCATCGTTGTCACCGCTGGCGTCGGGCGCACCGACCGTGTTCCGCTGGTCGGTCCAGACCGCGCCGATGGTGTCGCCTTGCGCCGCCACGGTGATGTAGTCACCGAAGAACGGCACGAGCCTGCCACCGAACTGCTCGTAGTTCAGGTTTGTCGGCGTGTCGGTGACCTGGATGCTCTGGCCCCAGGTCTTGCCGCCATCGCTGGACTGGGCATACCTCACGTTGAGGCACGCGCTGGTTTGCCCGGTCGCGATGTTGCACGGCGCCCTCGTTGGCGCGTAGTCCGTGTCGCCCTGCGAGTCGTACCAGATCGCGCTGACCCGGTCGTTGGAGGCGACCAGCCAGGGCATGAACTGATGGCCGGTGGCTGCCGGTGCCAGCAGCTGCGGCGCCGACCAGTTCGTGCCGCCGTCAGTGGAAACCGAGAACTTGATCTGTCCCTGGCCCGACGACAGTGCGGACTGGAAGGCCATGACCACCGTGCCGTGAGCGTTGTCGGTTGCCAGGTAGGGCCCGGCCAGGTCCGAGCGCGGGAAGGTGAAGCCGGTCGGGCAGGCGAACGGCCCGTCGCCGCATTCCCGTGCCCCGTTGCCGGAGAACTGCTCGAACACGAACGGCGGGTACTTCACCGCGATGCGGGCCTTGGTGAAGGTAGTCCCGAAGTCGCTGGACGACACAAATGCTGCACCGTTCGCGGCGCCCGGGGCGGCCGCAAGGGCGCCACCCGTGTTGGCCTCCCAGCCGATGTCGACCTGCCCCGAGGGGCCGATCGCGATCGAGGGACCCTGGTTGCCGCAGATCCCGGACGAGATCTTCACCGGCGGGCTGAACGTGGCGCCATGGTCGGTGGACCGGCTGAACAGAATCTCGTTGCAGCCGGTGAGGCCATGGAAGTCTGACCACGCCGCGTAGATGTTGCCGGACTTGGGGTCCACCGTGAGATCGGTCTTGTCATTGAACGAACCGAGGCCGAAGGTGTTCTTCGCCAGGATCACGGTCCGGACGTACTTGGAGCCGTCGGTCGAGTGGTCGGAGGGGTTCGCCGGAGCATAGGTTGCCACCCAGATGTCCCCGGTGTTGTCCTTGGTCAGGCCCGAGGCCCCGTTCTCTGTTCCGCGGTTGAAGTTGTTGCCCATGTAGAACAGGTCACCTTGTCCGTCCCAGGACATCATGGGATCGCCGGCCGCGATGGCGCCGCCGGCCACGAACTGGTGCAGCGGGGAACTGGTGCCCTGCGCCGAGGTGTCGCCGCTGTAGCCGGGCAGCAGGCTGTCGGTCCAACTAGCGCCTGCGTTACTGCTGCGGTAGAAGCCGGCCCAGGCGTCACCGGCCGTTGGCACCGTGCAGTAGTCGTTGGAGCCGGACGACCACACGCTGACATCACGTGGGTCGATGGCCAGTGTGGGCTCGTTCTGCATCCTCTGGTCTGTGCCGCAGCGCTGCAGGACATTGTCGGTGTATGCACCGCCTGCCAGTTGGTCGGCGCTCTGGTAGGCGCCGTTGGCGCCGTTGTCGACCGTGACGCGCACGTTGGCGCCCGGCGACGGGCTTGACGCGGCAGCGGGGGAGACGCCGAGTGCCACGAGGGCCACCGCTGCGGCACCGCCGCTGATGAGCGCAAATCTCGCTCGCATACGAACCTCCATCCGCCAGTCACGACTGCGTGACCGGCCTGAGGGCTGTTCTATTCCCCCGACGATTCGTTGTTAAGTGGTCCCCTTCCGGCTGATATGCGGCATGGTGTGGTGAGCGCACGTGGGCGATGGTGCACGCTCCGTGATGTGACCGAGATCACACAGCGGGACGCAGCCGGGGCCGCAGTGTGACAACCACGAGGGCACCCGCCGCGGCCGCCGCGCAGATTACAAGGGCAGGCGGTGCGAACTCTGCCGCGATGCCCCAGAACGTGAACCCCACACCCTGGGTGAACATGAGGCCCGCGGTCGCCATGGCGAGAACGCGGCCCCGCAGCCTCGGGGGTGCTGTTTCGATGAGCAGCCGGTCAGTCCCAGCGCCCCACGCGAAGCCGAGACCGGACAGCACCAGCAGCGCCACGGCAGCGGCGAGACCTGGCTGGAACACAAAGACGGCCAGGGGGGCAAAGACCAGCAGAGCGGCAGGGACGATAACGCGGCGCTGGAGGCGGGCAGGGAGCAGGCGGGCGGCAACGATATCCGCTGCCACGGTCCCGGCAGGGAGTCCCATCAGCAGGAAACCTGCCGCCCGGGCGGGCTGACCGATGTGCGTGGCGTATGGGACGGCGAGCGCCTCGGGCGCGACCGAGCATGCCGGGACGAGCCAGCTGAAAAGGACAATGCGGCGTATCTGCTGGTGGCCGAGCGCTGCCCTGAGCCCGCGCAGGGAGTCACGCGCGATCGAGCCCTTCCCCGCAGTCCGTGCAGGCCGGCGAGCGGTGCCGAGCCGCAGCATGACGGCGGAAGCCGCCAGCGACAGTGCATCAATGGCCAGCGCTCCGCGGGGCGAAAGAATAACGAGCAGCAGCCCGCCGGCACCATATCCCACGATCTGCGCTGACTGGGCAACCATCCGCATCAGCGCCCTGCCGAGGACATATCGCGGACCTGGCGGAAGCACCTCGGGCAGTACCGCGGACCGGACACCCTGATAGACCGGTGCGATCAGCCCGTTGACGAAAAGCAGGGTGAGAAGCCCTGGAACCGGCATCCCGGGAATGATCATGCACGCGACCAGCGCCGTGCTGGCGAGGTCGCACCCGACGAGAACCCGGCGGGCCGGGAGCCGGTCCGCCGCTGCCCCGAGCAGGACACCACCAATGAGGTATGGCAAGAACGACAGCGCCATCACCGAGGCAGCCAGCGCGGGCGACCCGGTCCGCTGGTAAACCAGCACGGTGAGCGCGACCGCCGCCACCACGTTGCCGAGCATGGACACGATGTGGGCGGCGAAGATCGCCCGGAACTCGCCAACCCCGAGTACATCGCGGAATCTGGCCTTACGAGCCGGCGGGCTCGCCCAATCGGGGGAGAAGACCGGGCTGCCGTGGGCCGGGGCCGGGCCGCCGTGGGCGGGGACTGCGCTGCCGTGGGCCGGGACCGCGACGGGCTCTCGGGGAGGAGACATGGACACGAGCCTGCCCCGCCATGACCGTCCGCACTAGAGATTCGGCCAGCGCCGAATCTACGGGTCTACGATGGGAGCTGAACGGAGGAAGCGGCAGCCGAAATGATGAGCGGTTGCTGGAAGCTGGGAGCAGCGGGTGGGAGTTGGGAGCAGCGGCTGAGTGAGCCTCACCCTGGTGTTTGACGCCGACGATCCGGCGCGCGTGCGATTCGCCGTATCGCCGCTGTTCGAGACGGCGGCGGCGCTGCGGGTGCTGCTCGAGCGAAGGCGCCACAAGTACCACCTGCCCTGGCTGGAGTCGGTCCGCCCGGACCTTGACCGGATAGATCCATGGCCGTTGCTTGTCCTGTCGCCGCACAGCGGGTGGACCCCGGATTTCCTCAGCCCGGTGCCGGCCGGGCCGGGGACCGATATCGCGGACCAACTCGCCCAGGTCCGCGCCACCTCAGCCGAACAGGTGGCCCGCGAAGTAGAGCGATCACTCACCCAGCGGTCCGGGACACCACCGCCAGCGGCAGCCTGGCAGCTCTTGGACGATCCGATCGCCACCCGGGAGCTGCTCGCCGGCCTGCTTGAACAGTGCTGGCAGCTGCTCATCGCGCCACACTGGCCGCGCCTGCGCGACCTGCTCCAGGCGGATGTCTCACACAGAACGCAGATCCTGGCTGGTTACGGGCTGGAACGCATGCTCGGCGACCTGGACCCAAGGGCCCGCTGGACTGGCTCCGCGATGGTGGTCGACTGCCCGGCGACTGGCGAGCACCGGCTTGGCGGTGCCGGGCTCGTGCTGATGCCGAGCGTCTTCTTGTGGCCAAGCCTGGCGGCGGTGATCGACCCGCCTGCCCAGCCGACACTCATGTACCCGGCCAGGGGGATAGCCGAGCTCTGGCAGCCGGCCCGCACCACGCATTCGGCCGTACTGGCCGGCCTGATTGGCCACACAAGGGCCGCGCTGCTCGAATCGCTTGCCGAACCCGCTGCCACGCACACTTTGGCCCGGCGGCATGGCCTGGCTGCGAGCACGGTTTCTGAGCACCTGGCCGCGCTCCATAAGGCCCGGCTGATCACCCGGCACCGTTACCGGCACGCCGTCCTATACCAGCGGACAGCCCTGGGGACGGAACTTGCAGAGGGAGGAGAGCCCTTCAGCGACCGATGACGGCACTGGTTTCGCGGCCAGGGAAATTATTTGCCTGCTGCGCTTGAAGTGAGTGGTGTGTTTAAACAGCGCTCTATTGGTGACTGATAGTGATTGAGGTATGACCTCACGCACGTGAGGGATGTAAGCGCCCTGTGTGTGCGATGCTCGCTTTGGCGAATTGACGCCGTGACCCCGCGTCACATCCGCACGCCGCTGTCTGGTGCTCCTCCGGGGCGAGACAGGTGTCGTGGGCGGAAACAGCGCGCGCTGGCGCGCACGGCCGAAGGTTTCCGTTGTCCCTGACGAGGACTTTCAGCGGAATTTCACTCAAGATCGTCTTCGCATTCGCCGGCTCGGCGCTCACCTTTTCTGGGACCGCAGCCGGCACCCCGACAGGAACCATCGCCGGGTGGCCGGCCGAATCAGCTGCCAGTCATCCCGCCACTGCCGGCCACATGGCCGCCATGGACGCGGCCCGGCTCTCCGGCCCGCCCAGCCTCTCCCACACCAGGCAGGCGCGATCCCCGGCATCCGCCGTAGGATCCAGGGCACCCGCCGTCGAACTTGCCGCATCCGCGGCTGTGCGCGAATGGACACCGCGGCAGGCAGCCAGGCAGTTGTTGCGGCACCGTTTCCACTGGAAGCGGTGGCAATTCACGTACCTGAACCGGCTGTGGGCCAGGGAGAGTGGCTGGAACCGGTACGCGTCGAACCCGTATTCGGGCGCCTACGGGATTCCCCAAGCCACACCTGGGAACAAAATGGCGAGCGCGGGGCGCAACTGGCGGTTCAGCGCACGTACCCAGATTCTGTGGGGAATGCGCTACATCAGGGTGCGCTACCGCACCCCCTACTGGGCCTGGGCTCACTCACGCCAGTGCGGGTGGTATTAGCACCGGAGGCCGCCTGCGTGCCGTGATCCTGCTACACCGGCAGCGCCACGAAGGCCCTGGCTGAACACCACCGGGGGACCCGTACGGGTCCCCCGGTGGCGCTAGCGGCCAGGACTCGTGCGCACGGCTGGCGAGGGTGGCGGCGGCGATTCGCGCCTTCGGGCTGCTACGACCTGGCGGGACCAATCGACCAGGGCCGTCAGCCGCCGTGCGTGCGCGCCGCGCCAGTACAGCCGCCCGCAGGATTGGCATTGCGCGAACGAATCGTAGGTGCGGCGTGTGCCCGGCTGAAGACCGTGCTCTATCTGCTCCTTAGCGGCCGGCAGCAGCATGCCGTTGCAGTCGCCGCACCGGGTCCACGGCGACAGAGGCGGGGCGAACCGGTCGAGGACATCCCGCAGCTGCAGGTCCGGTTCCGCGCCACGCACATAGGCGCCAAACGGCAGTGCCCGCCGCCGTAGCAGCCCGCGATCCTGGGTTAGCAGCGCCCTGGCCTCTTCCGTGGCCTGGTGGATCAGCTCATCATCGTCGGCGTCGTTACGGTAAGAGGTATCGAGCCCGAGCAGCCGCAGTCGGCGAGCCAGTGTGCCCAGGTGAACGTCGAGGCAGAACCGCGGTGGATCACAGGGCAGTGACTGGGGCCGCCGCACTGGGAACACGGTCACGGGCTGGCCGGGCGGGATCCGCTCGGCGGGTGCGGCCGGGCGCTGCCCGATATGCAGGTCGCCGGCCTCGGGCAGCGGCACTCCGACCGACTCGATCACATGCCCGAGCGACGCGGTGCCGTCGTAGGCGATCTCCACCGCCCCGGCCCGGTTCCGGGGGGCGAGGAAGAACCGCAGCGCTGGGTCGATTCGCAGGAGTACCGGAAACCGTGACACCAGGCCCTCTCTCTCCGGTCCCGTGACACCAGGCCCTCTCTCTCCGGTCCCGTGACACTAGGCCCTCTCTCTCCGGTCCCGTGACACCAGGCCCTCCGGTGTCCGGTCCCGCGCGCCCGGACACCGGATTTGGTGCCCCAATTGCCCGGAATTAGCATGACAAACGCGTTACATCACTCTCGTCCGCCCAGTAACATTGCGCTCCATCCTCTATCCAACGGCCGGTCACGGGGGCGGCACATGGTCGTACTGCGGCGGGGGTACTCGGTCCCGGAGCGCTTCTCCCTGTTCGCTGCGTGCGCGGCGATGGCTGGTGCTGTCTACCCCTCCCTCATGGCCCACACCGGAGGCCAGGGGCTCCCCTGCCCGTTGCGGACACTGACCGGGGTGCCCTGCCCGTTCTGCGGTCTCACCACCGCAACGGTCGCGCTCACCCACGGCGAGTGGGCGGGCGCCGCCACGGCCAACCCGCTAGTATTCCTGGCTGCTGCGCTTCTCGCCGCCACAGCCCCGGTGCTGGCCTGGCGGTCCACCGGGCACGTGCCGGCGCCACAGCCCTGGTCAGCCTCAGCACGCCGCAGAACCGCCTGGGTTATGGCGTGCCTGGTGGGCCTGAGCTGGCTGTTTCAATTGCACCGGTTCGGGTTCCTGTGAGCCCCGCACAAAGCTGTCCGCCAGGGTGGCGGCAGTCCGCTCAGTAAGAAAGGTCCTCTGTGACGTACGCGAACTTGCCCCAGGGAGAAAGTCCCGCTGTGACGTACGCGAACTGGCCCCAGCGAGTGGGCGCCTACCTAATCGACCTGGTCCCGGTCCTCGTTCTGATCCTCATCGGGCGGGCGGCCGGGGGTGCGATCTTCGTCGTGCTCTATCTCGCCTCGCTCGCCGTGAGCATCTACAACCGCTGGATCCTGGCGGGCAAGACCGGCCAGTCCTGGGGCAAGCAGGTCCTCGGGATCAGGCTGGTCAAGGAGGACACCGGCGAGCCGATCGGCGGGCTGATGGCCTTCGTCCGCGACATCGCCCACATCGTCGACAGCATCATCTGCTACATCGGCTTCCTGTTCCCGCTCTGGGACTCCAAGCGGCAGACGCTCGCCGACAAGATCATGAGCACGGTAGTCGTGCCGGCCTGACCCGTACAGGAGGCGGGAGCGCCGCAATTTTTGCGCGGTGCCCCCGCCTCTGCTGTTTTCAGCCGTGCTCCAGCTAGGCCGGCTGGTTATTGCCGAGGTGCCGCAGCTCCCGCCCGACGTAGATCTGCCGGGGCCGGGAAATCTTCTGATCCGGGTCCTGTATCCCCTCTTCCCACTGGGCCAGCCAGCCGGGCATGCGCCCGATTGCGAACAGCACCGGGAACATATCGACCGGGAACCCCATCGCCTGGTAGATGATGCCCGAATAGAAGTCCACGTTCGGGTACAGCTTGTGGTCGACGAAGTAATCGTCGGCCAGCGCGATCCGCTCCAGCTCCAGCGCGATGTCAAGGAGCCGGTTGGGGCCGGTGACTTCGAAGACCAGGTCAGCGATCGTCTTGATGATGGTTGCCCGGGGGTCGAAGTTCCGGTACACGCGGTGGCCGAATCCCATCAGCCGCAACTCGCCCTTCTTCACACGCTCGACGTAGGCGGGAATGTTGTCCACGGAGCCGATCTCGTTGAGCATCCGCAGTACCTGCTCGTTGGCGCCCCCGTGCAGCGGCCCGTACAGCGCCGCTGTCGCCCCGGCGGCGGCCGAGTACGGGTCGGCCCGGGAGCTGCCCACGACCCGCATCGCACTGGTGGAGCAGTTCTGTTCATGGTCGGCGTGCAGGATGAACAGCACATTCAGTGCCTGCTCGAGCACCGGGTCGGGGTGGTACCGCGGTTCGGTCATCTTCCACATCATGTTGAGGAAGTTGCCGGTGTAGGACAGTTCGTTGTCCGGGTAGGCGTACGGCAGCCCCATCGCGTGCCGGTATGCGAATGCGGCCAGCGTCGGCATCTTTGCGATCAGCCGGACCACCTGCTCATGGCGCCGTTCGGGGTCGGAGATGGCCTTGGCGCCCGGGTAGAAGGTGGACAGTGCGGCGATGGTGCTCACCAGGATGCCCATCGGGTGGGCGTCATGGTGGAACCCGTCGATGAACTTCTTGACGTTCTCATGCACGAATGTGTGGTGGGTGATCTGATCGGCCCAGTCGGCAGACTCCTTCTTCCCCGGCAGTTCCCCGCAGAGCAGCAAGTTCGCCACGTCGAGGAAGGAGGCCCGCTCAGCGAGTTCCTCGATCGGGTAGCCGCGGTAGCGAAGTATCCCCTTCTCCCCGTCGATGTAGGTGATCGCGCTGCGGCAGCTGGCCGTGTTCAGGTAGGCGGGATCGTAGGAGAGCAGCCCGAAATCGTCGTCGGAAACCGTGATTTTGCGCAGGTCGATGGCCTTGATCGAGCCGTTGGTGATCGGCAGGTCGTAGCTGCGCCCGGTGCGGCTGTCGGTAACATGCAGCACCTCTCGCTGGCCGTTGTGGGTGGTCATAGTTTCAGCTCCTCATACCCTGGAGTCCACATCGCAGCATCCACCGCATTCTCTACCTCCGTGTGGTCATTCATTCGTGACACACCGCTCCTGCGGGCCTCACGGGCGACTGCTATCGCTATCTTCCTGGAAGCTTCCCGCAGATCGCCCAGTGGTGGATAGAGGGCACCCTGGGAGAGCCGTTCCGCCGCCACCATGCCCGCGAGGGTGGTGGCGGCCACCAGGAACATCCGGTCGGTGATCTCGGTGGCCCCGGCCACGATCGCACCCAGCCCGATGCCAGGGAACACGAAGACGTTGTTCGCCTGGCCCACCAGGTAGGTACGGCCATGGATGTGAACCGGGTCGAATGGGCTGCCGGTCGCGACCAGCGCCCGTCCCTCTGTCCAGGCCAGCACGTCGGCGGGCGTGGCCTCCGACTTCGCGGTCGGGTTCGAGAGCGGGAACACGATCGGCGCGGGCGTCCGCGCCGCCATTTCCCTGATTGCCTTCTCCGTGAACGAGCCCGGGGTCCCGCTCGTCCCGATCAGGATGGTCGGTGCGATATGGGAGATCACGTTCTCCAGGTCATAGCGGCTCGCCGGGGCGAAACCAAACTGCGCGAGCTGGTCAGCCGAGAGCGCGAAGGGCCGCTTGTCCTCGTCGACATTGTCGCGGCCGTCGAAGATCAGTCCTTTCGAGTCGAGCATGACCACCGTGGGCACGTGGCCGTCCTGGCCCGCTGCCTGCCCGGCGGCGGCCTGACGTACCAGCGCGGCGATCCCGGTCCCGGCCGCGCCGGCGCCGAGAAGCAACAGCCGCTGGGATGCCAGCGGCTCGTCGCGCACCCGCAGGGCCGCCAGGATCCCGGCCGTGACCACCGCGGCGGTGCCCTGGATGTCGTCGTTGAAACAGGGCAGGCGGTCGCGGTACCGGCCGAGCAGCCGAATGGCGTTGTGCTGCTTGAAGTCCTCCCACTGGAGCACGGCCTCGGGCCAGGTGCGCGCGACAGCGTCCACGAACTTCTCTATGAACGCGTCGTAGTCGGCGCCCCGCAGCCGCTTCCCGGGGTAGCCCAGGTAAAGCGGGTCGTTGAGCAGGTCGGGGTTGTCGGTGCCGCAGTCGAGCGAGACCGGCAGCGTCAGGCTGGGGTGGATTCCGGCGCCCGCGCAGTAGAGCGCGAGCTTGCCGACCGGGATCCCCATGCCGCCGACCCCCTGGTCGCCGAGGCCGAGGATGCGCTCGTTGTCGGTCGCGACGATGAGCCTGACGCCGGGCCGCCCGATGCTTGCCAGCAGCTCTGGGATGTGATCGACGTCGTCCGGGGTGATCCAGATGCCGCGCGGGCGCCGCACGATGTGGCTGAACTGGCTGCAGGCGTCGCCGACGGTCGGGGTGTAGACGATCGGGGCCAGCTCCTCGATGTTGTCGACGAGGACCCGGTAGAACAGCGTCTCGTTGCGGTCCTGCAGCGCTGCCAGGCCGATGTAACGCTCCAGCGGGTCCGGCTTGCGGCGCAGGTGCTCCATCTCCAGCGTCACCTGCTGTTCGAGCGTCGCGGTGCGCCACGGGAAGTGGCCAGCGAGACCGAGTGCCCTGCGTTCCTGCCTGGTAAATGCCGTGTCCTTGTTGAGCATGGGCCGACCGAGGATATCTACGCCCTTCATACCTTGAAGGTAGATCCGGTTCGGGCGCGCGGACCGGGTCCTTGGGCCCCGGCCGTGGGGACCTATGGCAATACGGGCAGGGGTATCACGACCTTGGTGGGCGGGCCGGACCGGCCCGCCCACCAAGGTCGCGCAAACTTGCGCCTGAACCCTTCGCTGACGTGTCAGAGCCCTTCGTTGATGAGCCTGCCTGCCCCCTCGTACTTGGCCGGGTGGCGCCGCCGGAAGTAGAACGCGGCCGCCACCCCGGCGAGCACAACCACGAGGTCGATCGGGCCGAGCCAGTAGGCGTAGCTGTAACTCGATGAACAGGCCGATGATGAACGCTGCGATGACCGACTGGGTCAGCGACGCGATGTGCGGGCTCTTCCACCTATGGTGGGTGCGGCCGAGCGGCGCCGGCATCAGGCCCTCCCGGCCGAGCGAGTAGAAGTGCCGCGCGGTGGTGTTGTGGAACGCCATGCCGCAGGCGAACGACCCGGTGATGATCAGGTAGCTCATGATCGAGGAGACCCAGTGGCCCGCGTACTGCCTGGCCGGTCCGAGGTAGAACTCCGCGGGATTGGTCTGGGCCTGCGCGACCGCGGCGTGAACGCTCGAATAGCCGCCCAGCGAGGCCCACGAGGTGAGGGTGTAGAAGATCCCGAGCCCGATAACGGAGATGTACAGCGCGCGCGGCACGATGCGCTTGGGGTCGCGCGACTCCTCGCCGTAGTTGGGCGCCATCTCGAACCTTCGCCAGAGCACTCCGCGCAACGGGAGAGGGAGAAGAGCAGATGGCGGACAACGCGATAGGGATGATCGAAACCAAGGGGTACGTTGCCGCGCTCGCCGCGGCGGACGCAATGGTCAAGGCGGCCAATGTGACCATCGTTGGGCGTGAGGAGGTGGGGGACGGCCTGGTGTCGGTCACCATCATCGGGGACGTCGGCGCGGTGAAGGCCGCGACCGAGGCTGGCTCAGAGACCGCGTCAAGCGTTGGTGAGCTGGTGTCGGTGCATGTGATCCCCCGGCCCCACACCGAGCTAGGCAAGCACTTCACCATCTGGGATGAGCCCGCGAGCCCCGGAGCTGCGCGCCTACCTGCTCGTCCGGGACCTGCAGCGGCAGTTCGCCGCGTACCTGGGCACACCCACGCGCGCCCGGGGCTACCCGCCGTCCGCGGGGGAGCACTCGCTCATCGTCGAGGTGGCGCCTGGGCTGGCCATCGAACGGGTCACCGACCTGGCGCTGCGCGCGGTACCCAAGGTGGAGCCTGGCATCCTGTTCGTGGAGCGCCAGTTCGGTGTGCTCGAAGCCCGGGGGCGGCGCGTTCGGCCTCGTTTGCGGCGACACTGGCGAACAGTGCGGGGGTGACCTCGCATACACCAAGGCTGTCACCTGGGAGCACCATGGAGGGTGACGCTCGTAGACGTTTCGATGATCGGTGTAGCCGACCGCATCTACCTGAGTGGGCGCACCGAAGATGTGCAGACCGCACAGCAGGAAATCGCTGCCGTCCTCGGCGCGGTCGCAGGCCGTGACCATAGCGAGGGATGACATGGATCCCCATGACGTGCGGGACGACGAACGTCCCCCGGCTCTGAGCGCCGGGGCGCACCAGCACGACCTGTCGGTTGGCGGCAACGTGCTGGAACGAGTCACCCGGTGCGCCGAGCAGGCACTCGGCAGCTACGGCTGCCACCCAGCGACCACCGTCCGGCTGCTCAATGTCTCCGAGAATGCCACTTACCTGGTCGAGGACCCTGACGCGGGCCCGTCAGTCCTGAGGGTGCACAGGCTTGGCTACCACACCGAGGCCGAGATCGCCTCCGAACTGGCCTGGATGGATGCCCTGCGGGCGGAGGCCGGCGTGCGGACGCCGCGCGTACTGCCCGCGGCGGACGGTCGGCGGATTGTCACCGCGGTCGATACGGCCAGCGACGAGCAGCGCAGCTGTGTCCGGTTCGAATTCCTGGCCGGTGCCGAGCCATCCGATGACTCCTTGCCGCACTTCGCGGAACTGGGCGAGATCACCGCCCGGATGCACCGGCACGCCCGCAACTGGGTGCGGCCGCAGTGGTTCACCCGGTTCCACTGGGACCACGACACCGCGTTTGGCCGCCGGCCCCGCTGGGGGCGCTGGCAGGACGGCATCGGGCTTGACCATGCCGGAACGCAGGTGCTGGGCCGGCTCGATGCCACGCTGCGAGCGCGGCTGGCAGCATTCGGCACCGGGCCGGAGCGCTACGGCCTGGTGCATGCCGACACCCGGCTCGCCAACCTGCTCGTTGACGAGGGGGCGGTCAGCGTCATCGACTTCGATGACTCCGGCTTCAGCTGGTTCCTCTACGATGTCGGCACCTCGGTGAGCTTCTTCGAGCACGAGCCACACGTGCCGGAACTGGTCGATGCCTGGCTCACTGGTTACCGGCGTGTGCTGGGCCTGCCGGCCGAGGACGAAGCCGAAATATGGACGTTCATTCTCTTCAGGCGGCTGCTTCTGGTCGCCTGGATCGGCTCACACACGGCGGTCGACATCGCGCGGCAACTGGGTGCCGGGTACACGCGGGACAGCTGTGACCTGGCCGAGAAGTACCTCACAAGGTTTGGATAACAGCTTGCTGCGGCGGCAGGCGCGCGGCGCCAGCGGCCCTTAGCAGGCACGAGGGAGAGGTAAGGCGAGCATGTTCACTTCCATCGCCGGCAGGGCCGTGGTCGTCACCGGGGCGACCCGGGGCATTGGCAAGGGCATCGCGCGCGTGTTCGCGGGCGCGGGCGCCCGCGTGCTCATCGTCGGCCGGGACCCCGGCACCGCCAAGGCCACCGCTGCGGAGCTGTGCGCGGCTGGCGCTGAGGTGTCGCATGTGCTCGCCGACGTCGGCCGCCGCGACGACTGCGAACGCATCGCGGCCACCGCACAGGAACGGCTCGGCGGCATTGACATCCTGTGCGCCAACGCAGGGATCTTCCCCGATGCCCGGCTGGCGGACATGACCGATGAGCACATCGACCAGGTGCTCGGCACCAACTTGAAGGGCGCCATCCTCTCCGTGCAGGCCTGCCTGCCCGCCCTGGCCCGCTCCGGGCACGGCCGGGTGATCCTCACCTCCTCCATCACCGGGCCGATCACCGGCTACCCGGGCTGGGCCCACTACGGGGCCAGCAAGGCCGGCCAGCTCGGCTTCATGCGGACCGCCGCGATCGAGCTCGCAGCCAGCCGGATCACGGTTAACGCGGTGCTGCCCGGCAACATCATCACCGAGGGTCTCGCTGAGCTTGGTGGCGACTACGAGGCGAAGATGACGGCCTCGGTGCCGCTGGGGCGGCTCGGCACGGCCGAAGACATCGGCCATGCCGCCCTCTTCCTCGCCACCGACGAGGCGGGCTATATCACTGGGCAGACGATAGTGGTGGACGGCGGGCAGGTTCTGCCAGAGTCGCTCGCCGCACTGGAAGGCTAAATGGCAGGCATAACTGGTACATCAGCACCTGCTGGAACCCCGGATGAGCCAGCAGCTGGGCAGCCGGGCCTCGGCGGGCGGACCCAGGAGGATGTGCGCCAGATTCTGGCCGACCAGATCGCAGCCGGGCGGCTCCGCCCAGGCCAGCGGCTCGGCGCTGAGCGCCCGCTCGCGGCCGCCCTTGGCGTCAGCCGGGCGACGTTGCGGCAGGCACTCGCCGTTCTGGAAGAAAATGATCTTGTCCGGCGGGTTCCCGGCCGTGGCGGGGGCACATTCGTCATCAGAGCCAAGATCGAGCGCGACCTGTCGCGCGTGGTCGGCGCGCACGCCCTGCGGCTGCGGCGGGGCGATCTGGTGATCGACCTTGTCCGCATCCGCCTTGCCGATGGCAGTCCCATCTCGGTGGAGCACGCCATGCTGCCCGCGGACCGCTTTCCCGGGCTCCTCGAACTGCCCCTGGGGGGCTCGGTTTAGGCCTGCCAGCCATCCGGCCACCAGTTCGGCATCAGCCGATGGCCAGCATTCCAGGGCGGGACCGCCCGTGACCTTCCCTTCGCCGATTTGCAGCAGCCCTGTCGCAACCGCGACGCACCAAGGCCGATGCAACGCCCGCACGTCGGCCATCGTGCGCACCCGCGGCGGGACGAGCACGCCCAGAGCCGCGCCCGACCGGCAGCTCCGGATCGGCCAGCGCGGGCAGGCCGACCGACAGATGTCCGGCCGCCCAGCGGCCCAGGGGCGTGATCACCGGCTTACCGACATCGCCGGTAACAGAGCCGAACTCGGCAAGCAGCGCGACCACCCCAGCCAACGGGTTCCCAGTTTCCGAGTCGAAGTACCGGTCAACTGCATGCATCGGCTCCCAGGACGACTTGTCGTACATGTCGCACAGGCCGCGCAGCGCCTCAGTCACGGCGTGCCAGAGACCGCCCTCCGCGTTAGCCGGCTTGCGATCCTCGCCCAAGACCACAAGCAGCGCCAGCACCAGCAGACGCACGCTGTCCTCGTCCTGCGGGTACGACTCCGCCGTGCACGCCGCGCGGATCGGGTGCAGGATGCCCTGACCTCGGGCGTCAGGAAGATCACCTATACGTATGACCTCGGCGCCTGCTGGGAGCACGAGATCACGCTGGAGAGGACGCTTGAGGGTGACCCGGGGCGGGACTACCCGGTCTGCGTCGAGTTCAAGGGCGGATCACCGGTCGAGTACTGGTCCGACGATGAGCCGGAAGAATCCCGGCCGTTCAGCCTGGCCAAGGTCAACCGCAGGCTGGCCGCCCTCAGCGCGAAGGAGTGACCGCGACTGTCAGCCAGTGAGGCTCGCCGGATGTCGCCGGTGTCTCGCGGTCGCAAGTCGAAGAAGTCGCAGCGGCGCAAGCGTCCCGCACCCGCTCCCGGCTCTGGGCGGGTGAACGCGGTGGAACTTGGGCTCTCCGGGCCGGGGTAACGGCGCGTGGCGGGGGCCATGTCGGCTGGCGCGGCGTGCGCTCATGCGCAGCGGGCCAAGGCTTGGCTGCGCCTTCGCCGATGAGGCCAGGCAGGGCAGGACGGCCGCCGTGGTCGATGCGGTTGGTGGACAGGCTTGGCAGTGAACAGGCCACGAACGTGGCGGCTTACGCTTACGCGGGCCCGCCGGGTTGCGCGAGCCGCTCGATGCGGGCGAGGAGTTCTTCGGCGCAGGTCTCCTGTTCGGGCTTCATCAGCACGCTGCGCAGGATGCGCGCTTCTCCCTCGCCGCGGACCGTGTGCCCGCGGGATGAGAACCCGGCGTCAGCGACCCGCAGCGTGCTCAGGAACACCGGGTCGTCGCTGGCCATCCCGGCGGCCAGCATGCGCGCGGACGCGGAATCAATGTCCGCGAGCGTGCCGCGCCGGGGGAAATAGGAAACGATGTCCAGGTCGGGCTGCTGGTAGAGGGCAAGCGACTCCGACTTGTCCAGCAGGGCCGCGAAGGCCAGCGCGGCACGCCGGGTCGCGGCGAGCACCTTCCCGAGCCCGCTGGGGGTGGCCGGCAGGACCTGCAGCGTGACCCAGAGCGCCGCCGCGGCCGCGCCCGCCCGCGAGCACTCCAGGCTGATCTCGCCGAGATGCAGCTGGTCTGACGTGAAGTAGGTGTACGGAGAGTCGTGCGCGTAGAACCGGCCCACCCCCGGATCGGCGAACAGCACGCAGCCGCAGCCATATGGCTGCAGCCCGTGCTTGTGCGGGTCGACGACCACGGAGTCGCAGCGGGCGATGGCCCGCCACGGCGCGGCCTCAACCTCCTGATCCGCGTCAACCCCGAGCGCGGCCTCAGCCTCCTGATCCGCGTCAACCCCGTGCCCGGCCAGCAGGGTGAAGAACCCCCCGTAGGCGGCATCCACGTGCAGGCGCACCCCGTACCGGTCCCTCAACTCCAGCGCCTCATGGATGGGATCGACCGCGCCGAGCCCAGTGGTACCCGCTGTGAGCACCACGGTCCCGATCCGGCCCGTGCGCAGCAGGTCCTCACAGGCCGAGAGGTCCATCCGGCCACGCGAGTCCGCCGGCACCGCATAACCAGGCATCCGCAGCATCTGGCACATCCGGCCGTGGGTGTAGTGCGCTTCGGTGCTGTAGGCGACGCCGGCATCGGGGTGGGTCTCGCGGGCGACGAACAGCGCCTCCAGGTTGGCGATGGTGCCGCTGCTGGTCAGGTGCCCCAGGTGGGTGCCGAACCCGAACATCGCGGCCAGGTCGGCCACCACCTCCTTCTCCATCTGTGCGGTCGCGGGCCCGCCGTCGAGAGCGTGGTTGTTCGGGTTGATCAGCATCGCGGTGACATAGCCGGCCACCGCCGCCGGGTGGGGCGGCTTGAGCATCTGCCCCGCGTAGCGGGGATGGAAGAACGGGTAGTTGTCGTGCAGGCGGCTGGCCAGCGCCGCGAACGCCGCCGCGAACTCCTGGTCCGGCACCGTCAGCGCGGGATGGGGCTCGAAGTGCCCGTACTCCGCCGCCCACTCCTCGACCGCGCCCACCGCCCGGTCAAGCCAGTACTTGAGATCCACGCCTAGCGCCTGTTCCCGGCCGCGCTGGCGGCAAGGTCGGCAAGGGCGCGGGCGGAGCCGAGCGAGCTGTCGATCGCCAGCAGCCGCGGCGCCTCCTCCCCCCGGACCACCGCCTGAATATGCCAAACGGCAGGAGCGAACGACTCCCGGTATCCCCGCAACCCCGGGTAGGTGGCTGGCTCTTTCCCAGGCGTGCAGACCTGGAATGTGTCGTGCGCCCTGGGGTGGAACGGGTTGGTGACGTTGATGTGCCCGGCGGTACCCAGCAGCCGGCTGAACGTGTCGAGGGCGCGGGTGAACCCGCAGGAGAGCAGCAGCCGCCGGCCCCCGGCGAAGCCGAGCGAGCCCCACGTGGCCACATCAACGCCGCCCGGGTCCCACTCGGAGGTGGCCCAGGCGGTTTCAGGCTCGCCACCAAACAAGTCGCGGGCGAGGCGGACCGGGTAGCAGCCGACATCGTTCAGGGAACCGCCGGCCAAGCCGGCCGACATCCTGATGTTGTTCTCCGGGCGGGTGAGGAGGAAATGGAAATTGGACTGGATCTCCCGGAGTTCGCCGATGGTACCGTCGGCGAGCAGGCCGCGCAGGCGCTCCATCTGGTCGTGGAACGGGAAGATGAACGCCTCCCACAGTGGCGTGCCGGTCTGGCGGGCGACGTTGAGCACCCGCTCGGTTTCGGCGGGCGATTCGGTGAGCGGCTTTTCGCACAGCACGGGCTTGCCGGCCTGGAGCGCGCGGATGGTCCACTCGGCGTGCAGGGAGTTGGGCAGCGGAATGTAGAGGACGTCCACGCCGGGGTCGTCGATCAGTGCCTGGTACCCGACGATCGCCCGCTCGACTCCGTTCTCGCGGGCCCACCCGGTGACGCGGTCGCGGTCGCGGCCCGCCACCGCCGCGGGCTCCCCGCCCGCCTCCAGCACCGCCGGCAGGAAAAGCCGGCGCGCGATGTTGGCCGTGCCGATGATGCCCCACCGCACGCTTTGAGCCACCGTCCTCACCGGTCCTTCTCTCCCCGTGTGCATTCTCCCCCGTCCCGGGCGTTGGCGGGCGCCCGGGCAGCGAGTGCCGCGGAACACCCGTCACGCTCCCGGTGACCATGAACCAGGATGAACCGGGCACGATAATGACCGGAGCGCGTGAAAAGAATCTCATGGGGTGGGCCGCTCATGGCTAGTCCCCTGCCGGACGGAGGCGCACGGTGACGCAAGAGCAAGGCGGGGCGGTGACGCAAGCGCAGGGCGAGGTGTTTCGCGGGGTCGGTGTGGCCCTGGTGACGATCTTCCATGACGACGGCGCCGTCGACCCCGGCTCGACCGGGAAGCTCGCATGCGACCTGGTGGAGCGGGGGATGCGGGCCGTGCTGGTGAACGGTTCCACCGGCGAGGCCCCGACGCTGGCCGATTCGGAACGCCTTGCGCTCATCGAGGCGGTGCGTGCGGCAATCCCGGCGGGCACCCCCGTCATTGCCGGTACCGGGGCACCGTCCGCCCGCCAGGCGGTGGCGCTCACCCTGGATGCCGTGGCGGCGGGGGCCGACGCGGTGCTGGCCTGGCCCCCAGCCGGGAGCCGGGATCTGCTGGGCTATTTCTCGGCCGTCCGTGACGCCGCGGACGGCCGGCCGGTGCTGGCGTACCACGTTCCCTGGGTGTCCGCGCCGGGCGTCCCGGTGGACGCCCTCGCCGGCCTGCCGGTGGCCGGGGTCAAGGACTCCTCCGGCGACCCGGACAGGCTGCTCGACGAAGTGGCGCACTACCCGGGGGCGACCTACGTCGGGTCCTCCGCCCTGCTTGCCCAGGCGGGGCCGATGGGTGCGGCGGGGGCGCTGCTCGCGCTCGCCAACGTCGAGCCGGAGCGGTGCGTGGCCGCATTCGCGGGTGACGCCGCTGTTCAGCGCTCGCTCGCGGACGGGCACCTGGCGGTGAGGCGCGGCGGGCCCGCTGAGCTGAAACGTATCCTGGCCGGGACGCACGGCGTGTCACCGGCTGCCCGGCTCAGTTAGCGCGGGAACGAGGAGGCGGTGGTGGCGCCCATCGTGCTGGACGACGGCGCGTTGCGCACCCGGCTCGATGCGGGCACGGCGGTTGCCACCATCCGCCAGGCCGTGATCGATGCAGACGGGGAACGATGGCCGCGCCCCCTCGCGTGTTCGCCCACCTTGGGGCGGGCCGGCTCGTCTTCACTGCCGGGGCAAGGACCGGGAAATGGTTCGGCTACCGGTCGTACGACACGTTCGGCTTGGTGCTAGGCGAACAGGTCGTGGTCCTTCACAACGCTGACGATGGGCGGGTCGCCGCGATTGCCGTCGGCAACGAACTGGGCCCGCGCCGCACCGGGGCCACCGGTGGAGTGGCTGTTTGCTCCGTGGGCCTGGCTGGCACGGAGGTCTACCTTCTGGCTGCCCTGGCAAGCTCCAGCTGAGCCGTGCCGCCTGCGCGAAGGTCCCGGGCAGACAGGACCAATGCCCCCGGTCTCGCGACGGCACGGGCGTCATCCTGAAAGAGCAGGCACGGCCCAGCCAGGGAGCTATCAGGGGACGGCTGGGCCGTTCTGCGTATCCGGGATTGCGTTCCGACCGGGAGGCGGCAAAGTGCATGCCGTGGAAGCGCCCACGTCGGCCCTGCTGGAGCGGGTGCGGCGGGGCATCATCGGCGAGGGTGAGGTGCTGGACGGCCCCTACGGGCCGCGCGTGATCACGTACGCGGACTTCACCGCCTCGGGCCGTTCAGTGGATTTCGTTGAGGACTTCATCCGGGGCGAGGTGCTGCCCCGGTACGCCAACACCCACACCGAGAGCTCTGGCACTGGCCTGCAGACCAGCCGCCTTCGGGAGGATGCGCGGCGGATCATCCACGAAGCGGTGGGCGGCACTGGCGACGACATTGTCATCTTCACTGGCTCGGGTGCGACTGGCGCGGTCAGCAAGCTGGTGGGCATCCTGGAGATGAGGCTGCCCAGCGGCCTGGCGGATCGTTACGGCCTGCTTGAGCGGATACCGCCGGCCGAGCGCCCGGTGGTGTTCGTCGGGCCGTATGAGCACCACTCGAACGAGCTTCCGTGGCGGGAATCGGTCGCGGATGTGATGGTGATCGGGGCAGACGCCGACGGCCACATCGACCTGGCCCAGCTTGAGACGGAGCTGGCCCGGCACGCGGGCCGCCCGCTGCGCATAGGCAGCTTCTCGGCAGCCTCGAACGTGACCGGGATCCTGTCCGGCACCAGTGCGATTGCCTCGCTGCTGCACCGGTATGGGGCGCTGTCGTTCTGGGACTATGCCGCGGCAGGGCCGTATGTGCCGATCAGGATGGCTGCCACCGCACCGGGCCGCGCCGATTACAAGGACGCGGTGTTCCTGTCACCGCACAAGTTCATCGGCGGGCCGCAGACCCCCGGGGTGCTGGTGGTGCGGCGGGAACTGGTGCGCAACCGGGTCCCCACGGTGCCGGGGGGCGGAACCGTCGCGTTTGTGGACCCGGTCGGGCACCGTTACCTCGAGGACCCGGTGGCCAGGGAGGAGGGTGGCACCCCGGCGATCGTGGAGTCGATCAGGGCCGGGCTGGTGTTCGCCCTCAAGGAAGCCGTCGGCACCGATCTGATCGCGGCCCGGGAGGAGCGGTTGTGGCGGTCGGCGCTGGAGCGGTGGAGCAAGAACCCCAGCATCGAGATCCTCGGCAGCCCCCGCTCGGCCCGGCTGTCCATTGTCTCTTTCCGGATCCGCACCGGGCCGCTGTACCTGCATCACAACTTCGTGGTCGCGGTGCTCAACGACCTGTTCGGCATCCAGGCCCGCGGCGGGTGCTCCTGCGCTGGACCGTACGGGCACCGGCTGCTGGCCATCGATGCCGCCCGCTCGCATGCGTTTCGCGACGAAATCAGTCTTGGCTGTGAAGGCATCAAACCCGGCTGGACACGGGTGAACTTCAACTACTTCATCTCCGATGCCACCCGCGACTACCTCATCGACGCCGTTGGCCTGGTTGCGTCCGAAGGTCACCGGCTGCTCCCCGACTACCTGTTCGACCCCCGCACCGGCCTGTGGCGCCACCGCGCGGGGCCGGCCGAGCCCCCGCTGCGTCTGGGTGACCTGCGGTTCGGTGGCACCGGGCTGACCCATCCACCTCACCGTGAACGGGCCGCCGAAGAGGCTCTCGCGTCCCAGCTGGATGCCGCCAAGCATTTGCTGGCAGCCCGCGACGACGCCATCGACGCTGGCTCGACGGGCCTTCCCGGGGACTTCGAACAGCTTCGCTGGTTCCACCTCCCGCCCTCCTGCCTGGATGCGGGGCCTTGACTGGATACGCGCCTGATCCCCCACTCCCTCCGCCGGTAGCCCGGGGATTGGGCGAGGTTGTGGGGTCAAAATTCGCGCGCCGTTGACAGTCGGTTGAGCTGGCCATGTCCATGGCTTAGCCCTGAGCGATATCTCACTGGAAAGATCTCTTTTACGAGATACAGTTGACGTGTGAGCGAGGATTCTTCGCCCCAGGGATGGGCTGCTCCGCACGAGCACGCGGGTCTGGCAGAACAGATGGGTCCGCGAGAGCCGCGGGGCGTGCCGGAACCAGTCGGGCTGTGGGAGCCGGTTGGGCCGCGGCAACCGGTCGGGCTACCGGAGCCGGTTGGGCTGCAGGAACCAGTCGGGCTGCCCGAACCGGCCGGGCTACCGGAGCCGGTTGGGCTGCCCGAGGCAGCTGAGCAGGCGCTGCCGCTGCTGCCCGGATTCCGGGAGATGGCGCTGCGGCGCATGTCGGAGGAGCGACGGCGGCTGGTGGCCGAACTGACGGTCCAGCGTCAGTCGGCCGGGCTGTCACAGACCGAGGTCGCGGCCCGCATGGGCACGTCGCAATCCGCTGTTGCCCGGCTCGAAGGGGGCGGGGCTGATGTGCGGATGTCCACGCTCGAGCGCTACGCGGCCGCGATCGGAAGCCAGATCAGCTGGCAGGTGCGGCTGGACAGCCGCCCCAGCGGGCAGGAGGAACCCCGATGACCAAGCCACTCGCTGATTCGTTCCCTCCCCAGCCCCCATTCCCGCCGGGCCGACCTGGGGAGCCAGTCCGTCCCGGGCAGCCAGTCCGCCCGGGGCAGCCAGTCCGCCCCGGGGAGCCGCAGTGGCCCGGCGAGCCCGCCTACCCGGGACCACCGCGAACGAACCCGGCCATCCAGCCCACCCGGGTGTGGCTCGATCAGGGTGACTGGCCGGCGCGGCTCTATGAACGGCTGATGGACAAGCGCATCGTGATCGCGCATGGCTACCTGGACGGCGAGGCCGCGACCCGGCTTTCCGCACAGTTGCTGACCCTGGATGCCGAGGGCACCGCGCCGATCAGGCTCGAACTCCAGGGACTCGAAGCCGAACTGTCCGCTGCCCTGAGCGTCATGGGAGTGCTCGACGTTGTCCGCGGACCCGTTTCGGCCTACGCGGGGGGCAAGATCAGCGGTCCCGCGCTGGGCGTGCTCGCCGCCGCGACCCACCGGCTGGCATACCCGAACACGCTGTTCGTGCTGTCCGAGCCGCGCATGAGCATGGACGGTTCCGTAACCGCGGTGGCCGCGCAGGAGCACCAGGCCAGCGTGATGCTCGACGACCTGTTCGCGCGCCTCGCCGAGGTAACGGGGCGCGAACTGGCGCAGATCCGGGCCGACGCCCAGAAGGAAACCCTCCTCACGGTCGAGGAGGCGATCGCCTACCGCCTTGTGGAAGAACGAGTTGTGCCCCGACCGGCCGCCTCTAGCGGTGGCAGCAGTTCAGTCCCACCGTCCGCCTGAGGCGCGGCGGCCGCAACTCCAGAACCAGCCCGGCGGGCACCGAGCCGCTCGGCGGATACCACCAGCCCCACCCCCATCACCACGATCGCGCCGCCGATGAGAATCGGCCAGGTCAGGGGCTCGCCGAGCAGAAGAGCCCCGAGCATAACGGCAACGACGGGGTTGACGTAGGCATACGTCCCGGTGAGAGAGAGCGGGGCTCGCCCCAGGAGAAACGCGTACGCCGTGAATGCCACCAGCGAGCCAAACACCACCAGGTATCCCAGCGCCACCCAGCCACGGACTGGGACCGTGGCCAGATGCAACTGCCCTGGCTCCCCGGCGGCAACTCCCGCGACCAGCAGCACCGCGCCGGCGGCGAGCATCTCGTACAGGGACGCGACGAACGGGTGCGACGGCATGGGCAGGCGCTGAGAAACGAACGAGCCAGTGGCCCAGCACAGCGTGCCCCCGAGTATGACCAGCACGCCCCACAACGCCGTCCCGGCGGGGTGACTGCCGGGAAGCGCCAGCAGCGCGATGCCCAGGAAGCCCACCACGGTGCCCGCGGTGGTGGCCCCGCGTGGGGTGTCCCTGGTGGCGAGGCGAAGGCAGACGAACCAGAGCGGGACCGCCGCGACGAGAAGCGCGGTGAGGCCGGACGGGACAGTCTGCTCAGCCACTGCCACCGCCCCATTTCCGCATGTCAGCAGCAAGACGCCGACGAGCGCGGCTGAGGCCGCCCGGCGCGGTGGCAGCAGGAGGACGCGCGGCCCGTGCCGCACGGCGAGAAATGCGCCCATCAGCGTGCCCGCGATCACGAAGCGGGCTCCCATGGCCAGCAGTGGGGGCACGAAGCCGACGAGCACGCGTATGGCGAGGTAGGTCGAGCCCCAGACAATGTAAACGGTGACGAGCGCGGACCACGTTGCGAGCGGACTCGTCCGGGTGGCGGGCGTCATGAACTGACCGCGGCCGCAGGCACGCCTGCGGGGGATGTCACGTCGCCGGGCGCAGGCACGCCGGCGCCGGCCTGCGCGACGGCTGCCCTGGCGAACGCGCGAATGATCGGGTGGGGCCGTGGCTCGCACGGGGCCAGTTCCGGCTGGAACAGCGTGGCCAGGAAAAACGGATGCCCCGGCAACTCGGCGATCCGCACGTCGCCGTCGTCAGCCGCGCCGGTGAAACGCATCCCGTGGGAACAAAGGAGATCGAGGTAGGCCGGGTTCAGCCCGTACGAACAGTGGTAGCGCTCCACCGTCCGGTCGCAGCCGAGGATGCGCTCGGTGAGCGAGCCGGCCTGCACCCGCACGGAGAGTTCGTGCCCGACGAGGGAGCAGTCCAGCGGCACTATGAGCGGGTTTTGCCCCGCGGCGCCGTACTCCGCATGACTGGCCCCGGGCAGGCCGGCGACGTCGCGCGCGAACTCCAGCACCGCGTGCTGGAACCCGCCGCAGCTGCCAAGGAAAGGAATCCGGCCTTTTCGTGCATAACGAACCGCCGTGAGCACCCCCTCCATGCTCAGGTAAGGGCTTCCGGGGAGCACCCAGATGCCATCGAAGCCCGCCAGACTGCCGTCATCATGCTCAGCGTCATCCGTGGCGATCCAGTAGGCGTCAAGGTCCAGGCCGTCGTGCTCCCGCAGCGCATCGAGCAGGGCGGGGATGCGCTGATGAGCCCGCACGTGCGGCGAGCGGTCGCCGATCAGGGCGACGCGTGCGACGGCGGCAGGAGGAAACATTTCCATGTCATCCAGTGTCGGGGCTGAACCAGTTCACCGCAAACGATTATGTCTGCACTGTTCATTAGCAATACTGATAGTCCTATGGAACCCCACCTTCTGCGCACCTTCGTCGCCGTCGCCGACCTCGGCTCGTTCTCCGCTGCGGCCACCAAGTTGGGCTACACCCAGTCGGCGGTGTCGCAGCAGATCGCCGCGCTCGAATCCGATCTGGGGGCGGCGCTGCTGCACCGGCGTCCCGTCTCGCTGACTGAAGCGGGGGAACGGCTGCTGGAACACGCCAGGCCACTGCTGCTGCGGATCGACGCGGCCCGCGCTGAGATCGCCCGGGTGGCAGGCTCACCTCCCTCGCGGATCTCCGTCGGCGCGACACCGCTGGCAGCCCCGCGCGTTGCCGCTGCGCTGACGCGGGCACGGACATCACACCCAAGAGCTGAGATCACCGTTGCTGTGCTGGGCCGGGGCGAGGTCCTGTCCCAGGTCGCTGCCGGAACCCTGGACCTCGGTCTGGAGGAGGGCATCTCCGCCCCGAGTGACCCGCTCCGGCTTCCCGACATCGGCCCCGCCAACGCGGTGCGCATTGGGGAAGAGGAACTCACTGTGGTCCTGTCGGCAGGCCATCCGCTGGCCCGTCGGCCGGCGCTCCGGCTCGCCGATCTGGCCGACGCCCGCTGGCTTGACGCGCCCGACACAGGCATGCCCCTCGCCGACCTGCGCGCGGCGGCCGGATCTGACGGGTTCCGGCCCTCACTCTCCTACCACGGCACCGATGTCGGCACCCTCCTCGCGCTCGCCGCCGCAGGTCACGGCCTCACCGTGGTACCCCGGCACGTCCTGGCGGGAATCCCTGGTGTGACCGGCATCTCCCTGTCTACCGACCCAACCTTGGTACACCGAACAGAACTCGTTCACGGCACCCTCACCGCTCACATGGCCGCCGATCTAGCAGCCGCCCTGACAGCAGGGCCCGCCCCACCATGAGGTCCGTTTCGTGATCATGGGAAAGTGGGGGCCAGGACCCCCACTTTCCCATGATCACGCCTCCCCAGGTGGCTGGCGGCGCCCGGGTTATGCCCTATTGCCACGAAAGCGCCGGCTGGGCGAACCGTTCGCCCAGGGGATCCCGGCCGAAGCGCTCCCTGCATGCGGGAGCAGGCCCCGTTAGCGGGGCCGAAGGTGCGGGAGCAAGCCCCGTTAGCGGACCGTTAGCGGGGGCCGAAGGTGCGGGTTGCCTCCTCGATGGCATGGAGGTAGCCACTGCGCCCGAAGTCTGAACCGTCGGTGTCGGCGGGGACGGAAAGCAGCCCGCGCAGGTCGTCCACGGACCCGAAACCCTTGCGCTCCATCCACACTTTCAGACCGTCGAGCAGCACCGTCGCGTGTTCGTGGCCGTGCCGCAGCAGCGAGGAGGTGGTCATCACCACGTCCGCGCCGGCCAGCAGGTATGCGGCCACATCGGCGGGATTCTCCACCCCGGTGCTGGCGGCGAGCGACGCCCGCACCCGTCCGCGCAGGCGGGCGATCCAGGACCGCGGCGGGCCCGCTTCCACCGGGGTGGACAGCCGCAGGCCCGTGGTCACCGTCATGGTTTCTGGGTCGATGTCGGTCTGCATGAACCGGTTGAACAGGACCAGGCCGTCCGCGCCCACCCGGTCGAGGCGGGCCGCGACCTCCCCGGCGGAGCTGAAGTAGGGTCCCAGCTTGACCGCGACCGGGATGCTGACCGCTGCCTTGACGGTGGTCAGGATCTGAATGTGGCGCTGCTCCACATCCCGGCCAGGCGTGAACGGGTCGCCAGGCAGGTAGTAGATGTTCAGCTCGATGGCGGCGGCGCCGGCCTCCTCCATCGCTGTCGCATGGTCGGTCCAGCCGCCGGTCGTGACGCCGTTGAGGCTGGCGATGACGGGGATGTCCACCGCGCCCACCGCCCGCTCGATGAGGCTCAGGTAGCGGCGCGGACCAGCTTCGCCCCCGATCGTCGGCAGATAGGTCAGGGAGTCGGGGACGCTTTCGGCCCCCGTCTCGGCAAGCTGGGCGTCCTGCCCGGCGCCTCGCCGCACCTGCTCCTCGAACAACGATGGCAGGACCACGGCGCCGACACCCGCCTCGGCCAGCCGGCGGATCCCGCTGACGCTCTGGGTCATCGGGCCCGCCGAAGCAACAAGGGGGTTGCGCAGGGTCAAACCCAGATACTGCGTCGTGAGATTCATCAGCCACTCCTGCGGGCGCCTTCGGAGAACCGCTCGGGTCCCCGGGCTGCCATCTCCTCGTAGCTGGCCCAGCGCCGGTCGACCTCCTCCTGGGCCAAGCCGAGCAGGCGCTCCGCCTCAGCGGGGTGGGCCTGGGCGAGAACACGGTAACGCAGTTCCCTGCTGGTGTACTCGGCCAGGGCCATCCGGGGCCGGGGGGAGTCCAGCATGAAGGGATTGCCGCCGTCGGCGCGCACCACGGGGTCGTACCTGATGAGCGGCCAGTATCCGCTGGCGACCGCGCGGTACTGCTGGTCCATGCCCTTCCTCATCTCGATCCCGTGCTCGATGCAGTGGCTGTATGCGATCACCAGCGAGGGCCCCTCATATGCCTCTGCCTCGCGAAGCGCCCGCAACGTCTGCTCCGGGTCGGCGCCCATCGCCACGCGGGCCACATACACGTTCCCGTATGCGATCGCCTGCAAGGCGAGATCCTTCTTCGGCACCGACTTTCCGGCCGCCGCGAACTTCGCGACCGCGCCCAGCGGGGTCGCCTTAGACATTTGCCCGCCGGTGTTTGAGTAAACCTCGGTGTCGAGCACGAGCACGTTGACGTCGCGCCCGCCGGCGAGCACATGATCCAGCCCACCAGCCCCGATGTCGTAAGCCCAACCGTCCCCGCCGACCAGCCACACGCTGCGCCGGACCAGGTGGTCCACCACGCTGCACAGGTCCGCCACGGCCCCGTCCGGGCCGGCCCCGTCCGAGGTAGCCCCGTCCAAGCCAGCCCCGTCCGAGGCAGCCCCGTCAGGGCCAGCCCCGTCCGAGGCAGCCCCGTCAGGGCCAGCCCCGTCCGAGGCCAGCCGGTCCAGGCGCCGTTTCAGCTCAGCCACCCGCTGGCGCTGGGCGGCGAACTCCGACTCGCGCTGCTGCGAAGCGTTAAGGATTTCATCGACAAGATCAGCCCCGAGGACGTCGCGCAACTCGCGCAACCGGGTCTGGGCCAGTCCGAGGTGCAGGTCGGCGGCGAGCCGGAAGCCGAGCCCGAACTCGGCGTTGTCCTCGAACAGGGAGTTGGACCAGGCGGGGCCGCGCCCCGCCGCGTTGGTCGTCCACGGGGTGGTCGGGAGGTTGCCGCCGTAGATGGACGAGCAGCCGGTCGCGTTCGCGACCATGAGCCGGTCGCCGAACAGCTGGGACAGCAGCTTCAGGTACGGGGTCTCACCGCACCCCTCGCAGGCGCCGGAGAACTCGAACAACGGCAGCAGGAACTGGGTCCCCCGCACCGTGCCGAAGTCCACCCTGGACCGCTCGTTCACCGGCAGCGTTTCGAAGAAATCGATGTCGCGGCGGGCGGTGGCGAGCAGCGGCACGCGGGGCGCGAGGTTGATGGCCCGGCGCGCCGGGTCGCCGGGGGCCGTGATCGGGCAGGCTTCCACACACAGCGCGCACCCCGTGCAGTCCTCCACGTAGACCTGCAGTGTGTACCGGGAGTCCGGCAGGCCGCGGGCGTTCAGCGGCGCGGATGCGAAACCCTCCGGCGCCGACTCCAGGGCAGCAGGCTCGTAGAACTTGGACCGGATCACGCTGTGCGGGCACACGAAACTGCAGTTGCCGCACTGGATGCACAGGTCCGGATCCCAGACGGCGACCTCTTCGGCGATGTTGCGCTTCTCGTAGGCGGCGGTGCCGCTGGGATAGGTGCCGTCCACCGGCAGCGCGCTCACAGGCAGGTCGTCGCCATGGCCCGCCATCATGGCCGCGGTCACTGTGCGCACGAATTCGGGCGCGTCATCCGGCACCACCGGCGGTGCCTGCCGCCCGGAGGTCACCTGCCCGGGAATCACGATCCGGTGCAGCGCGGCGAGGGCGGCGTCAACGGCGGCGTGGTTCTGCGCCACCACGGCCGCGCCGCGTTTGCGGTAGCTCTTCTCGATCGCTTGCTTGATTGCCTTGATCGCGTCGTCCTGCGGCAGCACGCCGGAGATGGCGAAGAAGCAGGTCTGCAAGACGGTGTTGACCCGGCCGGCCAGGCCGGCGTCACGGGCGACCCGGCTGGCGTCGATCGCGTACAGGGTCATCTTCTTGGCCAGGATCTGCTCCTGAGCCACCCGCGGCAGCGAGTCCCAAACCTCATCCGCTGCGTGCGGAGTGTTGAGCAGCAGGGTCGCGCCCGCGGCGGCCCGGCCCAGCACCTGGGCCCGCTCGATCAGCCCTGGCTGGTGGCAGCCGACGAAGCTGGCCTGGCTGACCAGGTAGGGCGCCTTGACCGGGACGGGCCCGAACCGCAGGTGCGAGACCGTCTGCGAGCCGGACTTCTTCGAGTCGTAGACGAAGTAACCCTGCGCGTGCCGCCCGGAGTCCGCGCCCAGGATCTTGATGGTGTTCTTGTTCGCGCCGACGGTCCCGTCCGAGCCCAGCCCGAAGAACACCGCGCGCAGCGTCTCCGGCGGCTCGATGTCCAGATCCGGGTCGTACGGCAGGCTGGTGCCGCTGACATCGTCGTTGATGCCGATGGTGAAGCGGGGCTTGGGGTGTTCCCGCGCGAGGCCGGCGAAGACGCCCGCGACCATCCCAGGGGTGAAGTCCTTCGACGACAGCCCGTAGCGGCCGCCGGTGACCACCGGCATGGCCGCCACTTCGCCAGCCGCGTGGGCCTCGGCCAGCACGGTGAGCACATCCTGGAACAGCGGCTCTCCCAGCGACCCCGGCTCCTTCGTCCGGTCAAGCACCGCGACGCGCCGGACTGTGGCCGGGAGCGCCGCCAGCAGAGCCTCGACCGGGAACGGGCGGAACAGCCGTACCTGGAGAACCCCCACCTTCTCGCCCCGGGCGGCGAGGTAGGCGGCGGTCTCCGCGGCGGTCTGCCCGCCTGAGCCCATGAGGATGACGACCCGCTCCGCTTCGGGGTCCCCGGTGTACTCCACCAGCCGGTAACGGCGCCCGGTGCGCTCGCCGAGGGCGTCCATGGCGGACTGCACCTCGCCGGCCACCCGCGCGTAGAACGGGTTGACTGTCTCGCGGGCCTGGAAGTAGACGTCGGGGTTTTGGGCCGTGCCCCGGATGAAGGGGCGATCCGGCGACAGCGCCCGGTCGCGGTGGGCGCGCACGAGGGTGGCGGGCACCAGGGCACGCAGGTCGTCGTCGGCGAGCAGTTCGATCGTGTTCAGCTCGTGCGAGGTGCGGAACCCGTCGAAGAAGTGCACGAACGGCACCCGGCTGGCCAGCGAGGCGGCCTGGGCGACAAGCGCCAGGTCGTGCGCCTCCTGCACCGAAGCCGAGGCCAGCAGCGCGAAACCGGTCTGCCTGACCGCCATCACGTCGGAGTGGTCCCCGAAGATGGACAGGGCCTGTGCGGCCAGCGACCGCGCGGCCACCTGCAGCACCGTGGGGGTCAGCTCGCCCGCGATCTTGTACATGTTCGGGATCATGAGCAGCAGGCCCTGCGACGCGGTGAACGTGGTGGCCAGCGCCCCTGACTGGAGCGCGCCGTGCAGTGCCCCGGCCGCGCCGCCCTCGCTCTGCATTTCCACCACTGTGGGCACGCTGCCCCAGATGTTGCGCTTGCCCTGGCTGGCCCACTGGTCGGCGAGTTCGGCCATGGGCGAGGACGGTGTGATCGGGAAGATGCAGCACGCCTCGTTGAGCCGGTAGGCGACCGAGGCCGCGGCCTCGTTTCCGTCGATCGTCGCGGTAGTCCTCATCGTGGCTCGCCCACCATCTCGATCGCGTGTACGGGGCACTGCTCGTAGCAGGTCCCGCAACCGGTGCAGCGGTCGTAGTCGAACCGGTACCGGTTACCAGGGCCCAGCTTGATCACTGCGTCCTCCGGGCAGGAGCCCAGGCAGCCGTCACATTCGAAGCAGTTGCCGCAGGACAGGCAGCGGCCCGCCTCATAGAGCGCCTGCTGCTCGGTCAGCCCGCCGACAACTTCGAAAAAGTCGGAGGTCCGGGCGTCCGGGGCGCGTGTGGGCTGGCTGCGCTGGCCCGCGTCGGTGAAGTACCACGGGTGCAGCAGGTCAAAGGTGGCCTCGTCGTGCTTGCGGACCGTGACCGGCTCCTGCCCGAGCAGATAGGAGTCGATGAAACGGGCTGCCTTCTTCCCGTGCCCGACAGCGACCGTGATCGTCCGCTCGGCGGGCACCATGTCACCGCCCGCGAACACTCCCGGGCAGCCGGTCATCATCGCCGGGGAGACTGCCACGGTCCCGTCAGAGGTGAACTCGACGCCGGGCACCTTGCCAAGGAAGACCGTGTCCGCTTGCTGGCCGATCGCGAGAATGAGGGTGTCAGCCGAAAGTTTTTCCATCCGCCCAGTGGGATGCGGGCGGCCCCCGGCGTCCAGTTCCATGGCCTCCACTGTCAGGTCAGGCCCGTCGAAAGCCGTCACCGTGTGGAGCCAGGAGATGCGCACGCCCTCGCGTTCGGCCTCTTCTGCTTCTTCTTCATGGGCGGGCATCTGCGCCCGCGTCCGCCGGTAGACGATGATCGTGTCGGCCGCGCCCAGGCGGCGCGCCACCCGGGCGGCGTCCATGGCGGTGTTGCCGCCACCGTAGACGGCGACCTTCCGCCCGACCACGGGGGAAGCGCCGGACGCCACGTCGCGGAGGAAGGACACTGCGTCAATGATCCGGCCGGCGTCCCCCGCCGGGATGTCCACCCGCTTGGACAGGTGCGCGCCGACCGCGACGAAGACGGCGTCGAAACGGCCCTCGGCCCGCTCGGCGGCCAGGTCCACGACCCGGTGGTTGCAGGTGATCGTCACGCCGAGATCGGTGATCCGCTTGAGTTCGGCCGCGAGCACCTCCCGGGGGAGGCGGTAGGCGGGAATGCCGTAGCGCATCATCCCGCCCGGCTCCGGGCTCGCGTCGCGGATCTCCACCTCGTGGCCCCGCCGGGCCAGGTGATAGGCGGCGGACAGCCCGCTCGGGCCAGCGCCGATCACCAGCACCCGGCGGCCGGTGCGCCGCGGTGGCGGGTCAATCCGCCAGCCCCGCTCCAGCGCCAGGTCGCCGAGGAACCGCTCGACCGCGTGGACCGACACCGAACTGTCAAGCTGGTCGCGGTTGCAGACGCTCTCACACGGGTGATAGCAGGCACGGCCGTGGATCGCGGGCAGCGGGTTGTCGGCCACCAGTTGCCGCCACGCCTGCTCGTACTCGCCGTCCCGGACGTGGGCCAGCCACGCCTGGATGTTCTCCCCGGCCGGGCAGCCGGCGTTGCACGGCGGAAGCAGGTCCACGTAGACGGGCTGGCGGGTTCGCACCGGCCCTGCCCGGGCGGCGTCATGCAGCAGGTCCGGCAGCCGCGTGAGGTCGTGGAGCGGACCGTTCATGCTGGCCGCCCCGCCTGCCGGGGGCGCCACGGGCGGGCCAGGCTGCGGGCACGCAGGGCACGCCGGTCTCGGTCGTTATGCATGCTTCCAGAGTGGGTGTTTACCGTCACCCAAGAGGAGGGCCAAAGGGCCCAGGGGTATGGGACGAACGTGGCGGCGCCCGCGGGCCCGGTCAGGTCCCGCCGAGCACGCGGCCGATCACGGCCACTGCCTGGTCAAGCTCAGCGGCGGGGCTGATGCGCTGCGCCCACGACCACCGCAGCTGGCCGTCCTCGCCGCGCGCTCACCCGGTCGGCGAGCATCCCCACAGCGGGGTTTGCGAATATCGAGGACCGGCAGGCCGCCCGGTTCGGTGTGCAGGGTGACCCGCCACCCCTGGGCTTCCAGGCGCGACCGCAGCCCGCAAGCGCGTCCGCGGCGGCCGCGGTGATCTCTTCCCTTTCCCCAAAACGGATGGCTCCGCCCCGCCCACCCCTCCTTCGGCCGGTCTGGCAGCATGGCTGGCCCCGGTCGCTGGCGCCGGTTCGCTGGTGGCCGTTGGCTGGGCTGGCATGGGTGGTACTCCGTTCTGGAGTTGGCTGCCGCTTTGCGCTCCCCAGGCTGTCGCTTCCGAACTACGCTTCGCTAGGGGGCACGCACGGACAGCGAGCCCGTCGGCCCGGCTGTCGGTGGGGTGTGATGGTGTGTGATCAGCGCCCAGTGCCGTCATGGGTAGGAGGACAGCGATGCCACCGTCGCGGGAGCTTGACGCGGGATCGAGCCCGCTCGCGCTGTTCGGTGCCGAACTGCGCCATTACCGGACCACGGCCGGGTTAAGCCAGGAACAACTTGGCGAGCGGATCGG
>WNGL01005866.1_pt1 | contig 40089 bp, 35 predicted proteins | sample 5400591 | NCBI WGS metagenome assembly WNGL01 (sample SAMN13153377, study PRJNA577476) | soil metagenome | isolation source: 80 cm soil or saprolite under Garry oak tree replicate 1 | place: USA:California | collected 2016-06-15
GCGGCGGTCGAGCGGTTCACCCGCGAGATCGCGCCGCTCGTCCTGAACGGCCCGCCGAGCGTGACCGGATTCGCCGGGGGGCGGCCGAAGCCCGAGGAGATCGTGGCGTATTGGCCCGCGCTCATCGACAAGAAGGTGGTGGAGCCGTGCGTCGAGCTGGTGGACGTATGAAAGGGCGGTCGAAGAAGCGCCCCGTACAGCTCCTGGAGCTGGCACACGCGCGGTCGGGGGATAAGGGGGACACCGCGAACGTTGGGTTGATTGCCCTGAAGCCCGAGTACTATCCCATCTTGGTGAAGCACGTCACTGCGGCACGGGTCGCCCGACATTTCAAGGGCATGATCACGGGTGAAGTCGAGCGCTACGAGGTCCCCAACCTGTACGCCCTCAACTTCCTGCTCCACGGCGCGCTCGACGGCGGGGGCACGATTTCGCTCAAGACCGACGCGCAGGGCAAGGTGCTGTCGACCGCGCTGCTGCGCATGGAGATCGAGGTGCCCCGGTGAGCGAGCGCGTGCTGGCCACGCTGCAGGACGCGGTCCTCACCGTTACGCTCAACCGTCCCGAGAAGCGGAACGCGATCGATACACCGATGATCGACGCGCTGCTCCTGATGCTCGAGCGCGCCGACCTGGACGGCGCCGTGCGCGTGGTCGCGTTGCGTGGCGCGGGGACCGACTTCTGCGCCGGGATGGACCTGAACGAGCTGCTCGCGTCCGCGGACCGGACGGTTGAGGAGAACCGGCAGGCGGCCCTGCACTTCGCGGAACTCTTTCTGCGGATGCGCCAGGTGCCGAAGCCGATCGTCGCCGTGGTGCACGGCCGGGCGCTCGCCGGAGGCTGTGGGCTCGCGACCGCGTGCGACATCGTGCTCGCGGCGGAGTCGGCGCAATTCGGCTACCCCGAGGTGCAGCGCGGGTTCGTGCCCGCCATCGTGATGACGCTGCTCAAGCGCACGGCGGGGGAAAAGGTGGCCTTCGATCTTGCCGCCACGGGACGGACCGTCACGGCGAGCGAGGCTGCCGGTTTGGGTCTCGTGTCGCGCGTGTACGAGGACTCCGACTTCGAGGAGCAGGCGGGGGAAGTGCTCCGCGCCCTCGCCACATCGAGCGCGTCGGCCCTCGCGTTCACGAAACAGCAGTTTTATCAGCTGGACGGAATGAGTTTCGAGGACGGAGTGCGGCTCGGAGCGGACGTCAACGCCGTGAGTCGCGCGACGCCCGATTTCCGGGCGGCCCTGCAGGCGTTTCTCAACAAGTGACGCGCTGGTTCGTCCTCAAGGCGTGGCTCAGCGGCTCCGGCCTGGCGGTCGGGCTCATCGGGATGGCCACGGAGCGACGCTGGCTCGTGTGGATCGCGGTGGGCCTGCTGGCGGTCGCGTTCCTCGTCCGGTTCACCGAGCGGCGCGGGCCCGCGACCCCGCCTCCCGAGTAAACGGCATCGTGAATCAGACCCCCCAACCATGCCGTTGCGCCACGTCGCGCAGCGCTCCCCAGTGGGCGCGCGATACGGGGGATCGGAGCACCATGGGGTTTGCCGGGCAAGGCGTAGGGACGACGGGGGGCACGGGGTATTCGGGCGCGGCCAGCTGCGGATGCGCGAAGTCGAGCTCACGCGCCAGGTTGTGCGCCGTCGCGTCCCGCACGGTGAGCGGCTCCAGACGCCAGCGCCATTCGATCAGGCGTAACAGCGAGGTGTGATCGTACAAGACGTGTGATGTGTGCGCGCGGCGCGCGAACGGAGATATGAGGACGGCGGGGGTGCGGAAGCCGCGCAACCCGTCCGCGTTGCCGGCGACCTGATCGGCCTCGGGGATCGGCGCTGCCGGCGGAGGCATGTGGTCGAAGAACCCACCCCACTCGTCGAAATTGATGACCAGCACGCTGCCCTCCCACGCCGGGCTCGTCGTGACCGCCGTGTAGATCTGATTGAGGAACGCATCGCCGGCGCGCACGTCGTTGAGTCACCCAGGTCGCGTGGTCACGCAAGGCCGGCCGAGTGCGACCCGGTGTACATTTCGGTCGGTGAGAAAACGGAGGCTATGGTTGTGGCAGTCTCGTTGCGCGCGCCGGGCGCCATCCTGCTTCTCTCCTGCTACGAACTCGGTCACCAACCGCTCGGCGCCGCGTGGCCCCGCGCGTTCCTTGAGCGGGCGGGCTACGCCCCGGACACGCTCGATCTCGCGGTGGAGCCGTTCGACGAGGCCAAGGTCCGGCGGGCCCGCCTGGTCGGGATCGCGGTCCCGATGCACACCGCGCTGCGGATCGGCGTGCGCGCGGCCGAGCGCATTCGGCAGCTCAATCCCGACTGCCACATCGTGTTCTATGGGCTCTATGCCCTGCTGAACCGTGAGCATCTGCTCGGCCCATTGGCGAACGCGGTGCTGGGCGGCGAATTCGAAGGGTCGGTTGTCGCCCTGGCGGAACGGCTCGAGGCGGGGGACCCCGTGCCGCCGCGCACCGCGCCGTCGCTCGAGCGGCTGGCGTTTCCGGCGCCGAGCCGGGGATCGCTCCCGGCGCTCACGCGCTACGTGAACCTCGCGCGCGACGGCCGCCTCACGCCGGCCGGCTACGTCGAGGCCACCCGCGGCTGTCGGCACCTGTGCCTGCACTGCCCGGTCCCGCCGGTGTACGGGGGGCGGTTCTTCGCGGTGCCGCGCGACGTCGTGCTGGAGGACGTGCGGCAGCTCGTGCACGCCGGGGCAGGACACATCACCTTCGGCGATCCCGACTTCCTGAACGGGCCCGGCCACGCCGTGAAGCTCACGCAGGCGTTGCATGCCGAGTTCCCGGCCGTGACGTACGACTTCACCACGAAGATCGAACACATCGTCCGCCATCGAGAGTTGTTTGCGGATTTCGCGGCGACGGGGTGCGTCTTCGTCGTCTCCGCAGTGGAGTCGCTCTCGGACGTCGTGCTCCGGAACCTCGAGAAAGGCCACACCCGGGCGGACGTGACGGTCGCGCTCGACATCGTGCGCCGCGCCGGGATCGCGCTGCGGCCGTCGTTCGTGCCCTTCACGCCGTGGGCGACCATCGAGGACTACCTGAATCTCGTCGCCTTCATCGCGAGGGAGGACCTGATCGACCACGTCGATCCGGTGCAGCTCACGATCCGGCTGCTCGTCCCACCCGGGTCGCTCCTCCTGACGCGCCCCGCGCTGCCACCTTTCCTCGGTGCGCTCGACGCGGCCGGGTTCACGTATCGCTGGACGCATCCCGATCCGCGCATGGATGCGCTGCAACGTGACGTGAGCGCGCTCGTGGAGCAAGCCGCGCGGGCTGGGGAAGATCCGGCCGTGACGTTCGCGCGCGCGGGGTCGCTGGCGTACGCCCGCGCCGGCCGGTCCGGTCCCGCGGGCGCGTTGCGCGCGCCGGCGCCCGAGCGGCCCATTCCGCCACGGCTCACCGAGCCGTGGTTCTGCTGAGCGGAGCCCACCGAGAGCCAGTTGGGCTCTGTCGAGCGGGAAGCGGGGAGATGGCGCTGAGCCCGGGCACCGGACACATTCACACCAACATGACCGCCAAACACGTCCAGCTCGCCCTGTGTCTCACGTGGATCGCCGCGATTGCGAATCAGGCACCCTCCATCGTCGAGTATCCGCTGCCGCGGCCGCGTGCCTTCCCGCACGACCCCGCAGTGGGGAAGGACGGGATCGTTTGGTACACCGACCAGGCTAACAGCTACATCGGCCGGCTCGACCCCGCGACCGGACAGGTGACGGACTATCCCACGCCGACCCGCGCTTCCGGGCCGCACGGGATCATCGTGGCGCCGGACGGCGGGGTGTGGTACACGGCAAACTTCCAGGGCCGAATCGGCCGCCTCGACCCCGCGACCGGTGCGATCAAGGAGTACCTCCTGCCCCCCGAAGCGCGCGATCCGCACACGCCGCTCTACCACGAGGGGAAGATCTGGTTCACGGTCCAGGGGGCGAATCGCTACGGCTGTCTCGATCCTGCGACCGGTGAAACGAAGATCTACCCCGTCCCGACACCGCGGGCGCGCCCCTATGGGCTCGTCAACGGGCCGGACGGCGGGATCTGGATGGCGTTGTTCGGGACGAACAGAATCGCCCGCATCAACCCCGCGGACGGCACGCTGCGCGAGTTCCCGCTGCCCGATCCTACCGCACGCCCGCGCCGCCTCGCCGTGGACGCCAAGGGAATTGTCTGGTACTCCGATTACGCCCGCGGCCAACTCGGCCGACTGGATCCGGCGACGGGACGGGTGCGTGACTTCGCGAGTCCCGGCGGCCCGGGCAGCGCGCCCTACGGCATCGCGATCGGCAGGGACGGGCGCATCTGGTACGACGAGTCCGGCACGAACGAGATCGTGGCCTTCGATCCCACCACGGAGCGGGCGCTCACGGTGTCGATCCCCACGCCGGGGGCGGTCGTGCGCAACATGTCCGTCGATTCAACCCGCGGCCGGCTGTGGCTCGCACTCAGCGGCACCCAGCGTCTCGGAAAGATCGAGCTCGCTCCGACACCGTAACCGCCGTCCCGACCTGTCAGCTTCCTGACAGGTTCGCCAGGTACCTTTCCGCCTGGTGCGCCTTTCATTCATTGTCCTGGGACTCAGCGGCGTGGCCGCGGCGACGCCGTTGGCGGCACAGCAGCCTATCACGCGCGCGCAAGCCGTGGCGGCCGCGCTCGCCCGCGGCGCGCGCGCCGCCTTGGGGCGCGCCGACACCGCCGCGGCAGCCGCAGTCCTGCGCGGCGCCCACCTCTATCCGAATCCCCTGGTCTCGGCGACGTATACGAAGGACGTGCCGCACTACCACGTCGTCGCGGATGTGCCGCTCGACCTGCCGTGGCTCCGCTCGGCGCGCATCGGCGCGGCCGCGTCGGCGCGGGACGCGACCCGATACGGCTTCGCGTTCGAGCGCGCCGTGATCCGATTCGACGTGGACACCATGTACACGCGAGCCCTCGCGACGCTCGCGCACGCGCGCCTGTCGCGCCGCAATGCCGGCGCTGCCGATAGCCTCCTGAAGATGGCACAGCTGCGGCGCGAGGTTGGTGATGTGAGCGAGCTCGATGTGCGGCTCGCCGCGGTCAATGCAGGACAGCTCGAGAACGTCGCGCTCGATGATTCGCTGGCCGCCGTGGAGGCGGCCCTGGCCGTGCAGCTCGCAATGGGCCTCCCGGCGGAGCAGGTGACCATCGTGCTCGTCGACTCGCTCGCTCCCCCCGCTCCGCCCGCTCTCCCCGCTCCCTCTTCCTCCTCCGACAGCGTGGGACGGGCAGCGGGCGAGCCACTGCCGGTGGCGGCGGCCGCCGCGAGTCTGCGCTCCGCGGAGCGCACGCTCACCCTCGCGCACCGCAGCGTGTTCGCGGCGCCGAGCTTCCAGGTGGGCGTGGAGCGCGGCGACCCGACGCAGGGCGGCGCCCTGCCGACGGTGGGCTTCTCGCTGCCGCTCCCCCTCTTCAACTGGAATGGCGGCGAGGTGGCGCAGGCGGCGGCGGCGCGCGACCGCGCGCAGGCCAGTCTAGAGCTCGTGCGGCGGGAAACGGCGGCCGAGCTGGCGCGCGCGCAACGCAGCCTCGCCGCGGCGGAAGCGCGGCTCGACCGGGACCGGCGCCTGCTGGCGAGTGCGGACCGCGTGGCGGCGATGTCGCTGGAGGCGTACACCGAGGGCGCCGTGGCTCTCCCCAGCGTCCTCGAGGCGCAGCGCAACGCCCGCGAAGCGCTCGGCCGCTATATCGACGACCTCGCGGCGGCCAACACCGCGGCGGCCGCCGTGCGACTCGTCACCGCGTCGGAACAGCCGTGAGACGCCCTGTTTCGCTACTCGCCCGAGCGGCTGCGTTGCTCGCCGCCTGCCACGGGGGGCGTGGGGGGGGCGGAGCGGACGACGCGCAGCAGTCCGCCGGCGAGCAGGCGGTGGTCGGCGCGGCCACCGCAGTGGCCGCGATCCAGGCATTCCCCCAGGTCGTGCGCGCCATCGGCACCGTGGCGCCGCGGCCCGGCCGGTTCGCCGAGCTCGCCCCGCCCGGCCCGACGCGGGTGGCGCGCATCTGGGTCGTATCGGGCCAGCGCGTGGCCGTAGGGGACACGCTGATCGAGTTCGAGCGGGCGCCATTCGACGCGGCAGCGCAGAGCGCGACGACGACGCTCGAGAATGCCCAGCGGGCCTACACGCGCGCGGCGCGGCTCGTCAAGGCGGGCATCCTGCCCCAGAAAGACGGCGACCAAGCGGCGGCCGACCTCGCCCAAGCAGAGGTGGCTGCCGTGACGGCCCGCCGGGCTCAGCAGCTCGCGACCCTGCGCGCCCCGCTCGCGGGCGTCGTCACTCGCATGAACGCCGTGCTCGGCGCGTCGGTGGACGCGACCCAGCCCCTCGTCGCGATCGCGGACCCCCGGGCGCTGGACATCCTCCTCACCGTGTCCCCCGCCGAGGCGGCGCAGATTCACGAGGGCAACCCGGTCACGGTGACCGCCGGAGAGGGGGAGGGGAGGGCGAACGGCGAGCTCCTGGGACAGGGAACGGTATCGGGCGTTGCTGCCACGGTCGACTCCGTGTCCCGCGCCGTGGTGGTGCGGGCGCGGCTCGAGCACCCCGGAAGGCCGCTGCGCATCGGCGAATCGGTGTTCGGGAAGATCACGACAGCGGTCCGTGCCCACGCCGTCACCGTGCCGGTCGCGGCGCTCGTCCCGACTGGCGGGGACGGCTTTCAAGTCTTCGTCGTGGACGGCGCCAGCGTTGCCCACGCCCGGCCCGTCACCATCGGCGGGCGGAGCGAGGCGCTCGCGGAGATCGTCTCGGGGCTCGCGGCCGGTGAGACCGTCGTGACGGCCGGCGCCTACGGCATCGCGGACGGCGCGAAGGTCGTCCGGACCCCGCAGTGACTCTGTTCGACGTCCTCAGCCGCCAGCGTCGCTTCGTGTACCTGCTCGTGGCGCTGCTCAGCGTCGCCGGCGTCTGGGCGGCGTTCGTGCTCCCCTCGGCGATCTACCCGGAGCTCAACTTCTCCCGCATCAAGATCGTCGCCCAGGGCTCCACGCTCGGTGCGCGGCAGGTGGTGTTCAGCATCACGCGCCCGCTCGAGGAGGCTGTGAGCGTCGTGCCCGGCGTGACGCGCGTCCGATCGCACTCGATTCGCGGGGCGAGCGAGGTCGCGATCAGCTTCGCCCCGAGCACGGACATGGGCTACGTCCTCCAGCTCGTGCGCGCGCGCGTCAACCAGGTGCAGGCCAGCCTCCCGCCCGATCTCGACATCGAGGTCGAGCGGCTCACGCCGTCGTTGTTCCCGATCCTGTCCTACAACCTCGGGGGCGGCGATCCCGCCACGCTGTACGACATCGCCCGCTATGAGATCAAGCCCCTGATCGCGCGCGTGCCCGGGGTCGGGCGCGTGGACGTCCAGGGCTCGGAGGTGAGAGAGATCGAGGTCGTCGCGGACCCCGCCCGCCTGGCGGCGCAGGGATTGACGTACGCGGACCTGGCGGACGGGATCCGGCGGGCGGTGACCGTGCAGGCGGTGGGCCGCGTGGCCCAGGATTACCGGCAATACCTGATCGTCACCGATCAGGAGGCGCACAGCGCGGAGGACATCGGCGCCGTCGTGCTGCAGAACGGGCTGCGGGTGCGCGATGTGGCGACGGTGGCAGTCGGGACGGAGGACCACGTCGGCGTCATCGCGGGCGACGGGAGGCCCGCTGCCCTGATCAACGTCTCCCGCCAGATCGGGGGCAACACCCTCGCCATTGCGGACAGCGTGGCGCGAATCGCGGCCGCGCTCGGCCCGACGTTACCGCCGGGCGTCCACCTCAAGGGTGTGTACGATCAGGCGGCGCTGGTGCGGGATGCAGTGAGGTCGGTGCGCGACGCGATGCTCGTCGGCGCCGTGCTCGCCGTGCTGGTGCTGCTGCTCTTCCTGCGCCACGCCCGGATCACGGCGATCAGTGCGGCGTCCATTCCGCTCACGCTCGCCGTCACCGTGTTCGTCATGCGCATGCTGGGACAGACGTTCAACCTGATGACACTCGGCGCGATGGCGATCGCGATCGGGCTCGTGATCGATGACGCCGTCGTGGTCACCGAGAACATTGCGCGGCATTTGGCCCTGGCGGGAGGAGGCGGGACCCGGCTCGCGGCCATTCGCGCGGCGGTGCAGGAGCTGATCTGGCCCGTGACCACGTCCACCATCACCACGGTGGTGGTGTTCCTGCCGCTGGGCCTGCTCCAGGGGGTCGTGGGGCAATTCTTCGCAGCGCTCGCCACGACGCTCACCGTGGCCGTGCTCGTCTCCCTCGTCCTGGCGCTCACCGTCATCCCGCTGCTCGCCGAGCAGTTCGTTACGACGCACGAAGTGGAAGCCGTCGCCGCGGGCCCCCTCGCGCGCGTCCAGCGGGCGCTCGACGCGGTGCCGCCCCGCTACGAGCGGGTGCTCGCCGCCGTGCTCGATCATCCCCGCCGGATCGGCCTGGCGGCGTTGGTGCTGGTGGTCGCTGGCCTCGCCCTGTGGCGTTTCGTGGGGACGGGCTTCCTTCCGGAGATGGACGAGGGCGCGTTCGTGCTCGACTATTTCACCCCCGGCGGCACGGCGCTGGCGGAGACGAACCGAGAGGTCGGCGTCGCCGAGCGCGTCCTCGCCCGGACGCCCGAGGTTACCGGAACCTCGCGCCGCACCGGCGCCGAGCTCGGCATGTTCGCCACGGCGCAGAACAGCGGGGACATCATCGCGCGGCTCACGCCGCGTGGCCGGCGCTCGCGGGACGTGTTCGCCGTGATCGACCAGGTGCGCGACGAAGTCACGTCCGCCGTCCCCCGCCTGCACATCGAGTTCATGCAGATCCTCGCGGACGTGATCAACGACCTCGCCGGCGCGGCCCGCCCGGTGGAGGTGAAGCTGTACGGCGAGCGACTGGATACGCTCGAGGCCTACGCGCGACGGCTCGCGCCGGAGCTCGAGCGGATCGGAGGGCTCGAGGACCTCTACAACGGTGTGAGCGAGCCCACGGCTGAGCTGTTGATGCGGGTCAACGAAGCCGAGGCGAACCGCATCGGGCTGACGCCGCTCGACGTGGGCAACGCCGTCGGCGCGGCCCTGCTCGGCGTGCAGGCCGGCGAGATCCGGACCGAGGACCGGCCAGTGGCGGTGCGCGTGCGCGCGCCGGACTCGGTCCGGTTCGATCCCCTCCGCCTGCGGGCGCTCCCCGTGCTCGGCGGCAGCGCCCGCCGCGTGACGCCCCTCGGCAGCCTCGCCGCGTTCGAGCCTGCCGACTCTCGCCTCAGCCTCGAGCGGGAGGACCAGCAGCAGATGATCGTCATGACGGCCGACGTGAGCGGCCGCTCGCTAGGCGGCGTGATGGGGGACGTGCGGCGGGTGCTCGCGACCCATGCGCCGCCGCCGGGGGTGCGCGTCGCGCTCGGTGGCCAGTACGCCAGCCAGCAGGATGCGTTTCGCGCCCTGTTGCTCGTGCTGGGGCTCGCGGTGATGAGTGTCTGCGCCGTCATGGTGGTGCAGTTCGAGTCGTTCGTTGAGCCGCTGGTGGTGTTGCTCGTCGCGCCGGTGTCGTTCGTGGGTGCGCTCGCGCTGCTCCTCGTCACAGGAACGGCCCTGAACGTCTCGTCCTTCATGGGGCTGATCCTGCTGGTCGGGCTCATCGTGAAAAACGGGATCATCCTGCTCGACTTCACGCGGCTCCGGATGCAGACCGAGGGCGCGCCGCTCGAGATCGCGATGCGCGACGCCGCGCGCGTGCGGCTCCGGCCGATCCTGATGACGACGCTCTGCACCCTGTTCGGTCTGCTGCCCCTGGCGCTCGGCCTGGGGGCGGGAAGCGAGCTCCAGCGGCCGCTCGCGCTCGCCGTCATCGGCGGCCTGGCGCTCTCGACGCCGATCACGCTGTTCGCCGTACCCACCCTTCTCCTCGCGATTCGCGGGCGCGGGTACACGCTTCCCGCGCAGTGATCGTCGTGTCCCCCCCGCCCCCCCTCCCGCTACGGGTCGAGAACGAGCAGGGCGAATGTCCCCGGGATGATGCTGGGCCGCGGGCGAGGGTGATCCGGCGTGGGAGCCGGGGGAGGTCCCAGGTCCGCGGTGACGGTGAACACCCGATGCGTCGTCTCGTCGAGCTCCATGGTCCGGGCCCCGCGCTTGGTCGTCACGGTTGCCACCACGCGGAACTGACTGGGGCTGTCCTCGTGCACCACCGTCACCGTCCCGTCGCCGTTCGCGGCGAACGCCAACTGGGTGCCCGGGTCGAAGCGGCAGCCATCCACCCCCGCGCCAATGGGAGCCGTGGTGATCAGCTTGCCGGCGGTCGCATCCGAGATCGCCATGACCTTGTTGCGGCAGCCGCTGAACAGCCGATGATGTAGCCGGTCGATGGCAAGCCCGGTCGGAGACTCGCACGGCGCGATGGACCACTGGCGCGTGACCCGCATGGCGGCCGCGTCGATTTCCACCACCGCGCCCTTGTCCTCGAGGTTCACATAGAGCTTGCCATCGCCGGCGGAGACACCGAACTCCGGCCCGCCCCCGAGGTCGATGTCGCCGATCTTCTGGCCGGACGCCGGGTCGATGACGGAGGAGGAGTGTGGGTCCCCGTTGAAGGTGAACACCCGCTTCGAGGCGGGATCGTACAGAATCGCATCGGCGTCCCCATCCGCGGTCGTCCTCCGCAGCACGCGGAGCGTCTTCAGATCGAACATCGTAACCGAGCTGTCGCGCCCGGACGTCGCGAAGCCGTGGCCGGTCTCGTAGGCAAACGCGACACCGTGGGCGCCGTTCATGCCGGGAATCTCTGCCAGAAGCGCGCCCTTGTCGGGGTCCACCACCATCACCCGATTCTGCCGCGCGATGAACAGCCGATGGCCGGCGGTATCGAGCGCGACGTAGTCCCACCCCCCGTCCCCGCCCAGCGTGACGCTGCGGGCGACGTGGTAGGATTGGGCGGCGCCGGGCGCCACAGCGGTGCAGGCCACCAGTACCGTGCTGAGCGAAAGCAGTCGAGACAGCCTGTTCATGGCCGCTCCTTGTGAAGTGGACCCGTGGCTCGTTCGGTTTACGCGGCCGTCGGGAAACTGATGGCGACGCGCGTGCCCGCTCCCGGTCGGGAAGTGAGCTCGATCCGCGCCCCGTGAACGTCGGCGATCCAGCGCGCGATGGCGAGCCCGAGCCCGGCCCCCTCGACCTCCCGTCCGGCGGGCTCCCCCCGCCAGAACCGCTCGAACACGAGCGGCAGCTGCTCGGGCGCGATACCGGCGCCGGTATCGGTCACGACGACGGCGGCCGCCCCGTTCCGCGCCGACACGTCCAGCCGCACGTGCCCACCGTCCGGCGTGTACTTGATGGCGTTGTCGAGCACGATGAGCAGCAGCTGTCGCACGAGTGCGCCGTCCGCGCTGATCTTGGCCTCCTCGAAGGTGCCCACCTCCACCTGGATCCGCTTGTGCTCGGCCAGCGCGCGGACCGCGTCCACCGCCTCCGCCGCCACATCGTCCAGATACAGGGGCTCGCGCGCGATGGGCCGCTCGCCGGCGTCGGCCCGCGCAAGCGTCAGCAGATCGCCCACGATCCGACCCAGCCGCGCCGTCTCGCGCTCCATTGACTGGAACGCCTTCGCATCCCGCGCCCCCTCGCGTGGCTGCTCCAGCGCCACTTCCGCCTGGCTGCGCAGGATCGCGATCGGCGTCCGGAGCTCGTGCGCCGCGTCCCCCACGAAGCGCCGCATGTGCTCCATAGACCGCTCGATCGGCGCCGCGGACTTGCGGACCAGCAGATAGCCACCGCCCGCGACGAGGAGCAGCGCGGCCAGCGTCGCGGCCGCGAACGTCTCGATCAGCGCCGCATACTCGTCCTCGAGCTCCATGCGGTCCGCCACGACGGCCGCGATGTACGGCGTGCCCGTCGTGCCCGTGAACCGCTCGGCGTAGAGCCGCAGCTCACGGGCGTCGGGCGCGTCCAGATTGCGGTACCCGTGCTCGGCTCGCACCGCCGTGCGTGCCGCGTCGCGGACCCACGCGGGCGCCTCGGCCGGCGTGATCGGCCTGCCCGCCGCATCGAGCAGGTAGAGTGAGCGGTCCGGGATGTGCAGCTCGTCCACCGCATCGACCACGGCCCCGCGCGCGCCGGCGCGCTCGGTCTCGCGGATGTGCGCGGCCCGCTCGAGCGCCCCCGCCGCCGCTCGCAGCGACTTGTCCAGGTGCCGGGACATCTGACGGCGAATCGTCAGGAACAGACCCGCGCCGAGCAGCACGAGGACGAGCGTGAATACGCCGGCGTACCAGGCCGTCAGCTGCAGCCGCAGGCGCGCCAGCGGCGGCATCATGCGTGCCTCATGCGCCGAACCGGTAGCCGCTGCCCCGCAGCGTCGTGATCAGCTTCGGCTCGAAGCCGTCGTCGATCTTGCGGCGCAACCGCCCGACCAGGACTTCGAGGATGTTGGCGAACGGGTCGTGGTTGTCGTCCCACACATGGGCCGTGATGGTGGAGCGGTCGAGCACCTGCCCCTGGCGGCCGACGAACAGCTCCAGCAGGGCGAATTCCTTGGCGCTGAGAGCGACCGGCCGCCCGGCGCGGCGAACTTGGCGCGTATTGAGATCGACTTCCAAGTCTGCGATGCGATGCAGCGACGGGGTCAAGACCGGGCGCCGCCGCGCCAGGGCCTTCAGCCGGGCCACGAGCTCCTGAAACGCGAACGGCTTGGTCAGATAGTCGTCCGCGCCGACCTCGAGTCCGCGCACCCGGTCATCTACGGCGTCCAGCGCCGTCAGCATCAGGACGGGCGTGGTCACACCCTGACGGCGCAGCTCGCCGCACAGGTCGAACCCGCTCCCGCCGGGCAGGCGAACATCGAGGATGATCACATCGTACGTGGCGAGGGCGGCGCGGTCTCGCCCCTCGGCGAACGTGGCCGCCAGCGCCGGATCGATGCGCTGCGCACGCAGGCCGTCGCGCAGCAGGGCCGACAGGTCGGGGTCGTCCTCGACGATCAGCACGCGCATGGAGAAGGTTATTATGATTCAATCGGCGTCACATTTCTACTGGAGGTGATAATGGCAAGCCTGAACGTCCCGCTCTACGACCCTCGCCTCGTCCAGCCGATGCGCGACGAGCTGACCCGGATCGGCTTCCAGGAGCTGCGCACGGCCGAGGACGTGGACGCGGCACTCGGCAAGACGAAGGAACCGACCCTCGTGGTGGTGAACTCGGTGTGCGGGTGCGCCGCCCGCAACGCCCGGCCGGCGGCGGCCCTCGCGCTGCGGCACCTCAGGGTCCCTGCGCGGCTGCTCACCGTGTTCGCCGGGCAAGACGCCGATGCTACGGCCCGGGCCCGCAGCTACTTCACGGGCTACCAGCCTTCCTCGCCGCAGATGGCGCTCTTCAAGGACGGCGCGCTCGTATTCATGTTGGAACGGAAGAACATCGAAGGGCGTCCGGCGCAGGACATCGCGGGGGATCTCATGGCCGCGTTCGAGCAGTACTGCTCGTAGTGAAACGGCCGGGGTCTCCCGGAGCGACTGCGTCTTTTTGTCGCGAAGGGAGACCCCGGCCGTTTCACTGGCGCCGACCCGCTACAGCACCCGCTCCCGCCGCACCCGCACGTCCACGACGTTCTGCACCCAGGACCAGAGCGAGTCCTGCTTCTGCATCGGCACTGCGTCCGCCAAGTGGCGCCGCCACCCTTTCATGACCTCCGCGTCCTGGGTCCAGAGGCGCACGCGCTTGCGCGGGACCCGGCGCTCCCACAGCTGGGCGACCGGCGGGTCGGCGTAGAGCAAGCGCACGGTAACATTGCGCGACAGGTATTCCAGGGGGCTCATGTCCACCCGCTTGTAGCGCTCATCGACGGAGAGCCGCCCGGCGCCCGGATAGTCGGGCTCGCCGTCGGAGAACAGCACCACGTTCAGTGGTGCCAGGACCAGGTTGTTGCGCCGCACGTGCAAGGCGGCGCGCTGGAAGAACGCGTTGAAGTCGGTGATCGGGTCCTCTTGGGGGAACCACGCGCGCAGGTCGGCCGCGATTTGCGCGGGCGACTTGCCCGTGAGATCCTGGATCGGGTGGAACACCTTGGCCTGCCCCGGACGCTCGCCGCCCAGCTCGCCAACGAAGATCGCCGTGTTGGGATGCAAGCCGCCCAGGCCGTTCACATGGCCGTAGATGTAGAGCGCCGCGAATTCGATCGCCCCGTTGAAATTGGCGTTGCGGCGAAACGAGCCGCTGATGTCCAGGCCGATCACGAGCGTCGACCGCGGCGGACCGGCCTCCTGGGTGCGCGAGCAGGCTGCCACGCCGAGGGCCAGCGCCACGGCCACGAGCCGCCGGCTCACGAGGCACCTCCCTCGGCCGCCTTGGCGCCGCCCACGAACGGGGTGCTCGCGAGCACCTGATCCAGCGACCGGAACGGCAACGTGAAGTGCGCCCGGCCGAGGATCACCACGACGCCGAAGTTGAATCCCGCGGCGAGCAGCTGGAGCACGGGCAGCGTCGCGAGCTCGACCAGGGCCCAGGCCTCCTTCTTGAACCACTCGTGCTCCGCCTTGAGCGCCTTGATCGGCCCGAGCCAAAACTCCTGGTCAGCCGACGGGCTCGGCGCCCGTGCGGCCGGGCTCGGCGCCCGTGCGGCTCCCTGTCCCTCCATGGCCTGCCGTCCGAGGATGGCGAGGAGGGCGGGCGCGCCGAACCGGCCGAACAAGAACCAGGTCATGCCGCGAACGCCCACCCACCCGAGGAATGCGAGGGTGAGGGTCCCGAACACCCCCAGTTCGATGCCCTGCTGGGCGAGCCAAGGCGTGATGGCGTCGATCAGCTCGCGATATAGGAACAGTACCTCGAACAGGGCGACGGTGATCTCGACCAGCACCATGAAGACGATCTGCCCCACCTGCCGGGTCTTGATCGCATCGTTCAGCACCTGGATGCAGGCGAAGCTGCCCCCGATGATGATGAACAGGAAGAACCACAGGATGACGACGAGGAACACGGGGTTCACTTCGTAGCCCGTGAGGTCCGCGAGCAGCTCGGCCATCGTCGGCCGTAGCGTGAAGGTAAAGATCGTCGCCTCGATCATCGACCAGAAGAGCAGCAGCACGAAGGCGATCCACGGTACGCCCGGCGAGCGGGAGGTGGAATCCAGCAGCGCGAAGGGCGACGTGACCGCGCTCTTCAGGGTCCGCCAGACCATGCTGACGGCGAGCCTGAGCAATCCCCAGATCCAGCCGACGAACACGATGAGGAATCGGAACAGACCCAACCAGTAGAACCACACCATGCGTACCACGTCCCACCACGACATCAGCAGCGACGCGAGGAAGCGACCGCGGCCCGAGCGGAACGGGATCGTGTAGAGCGACACCATGGTGCCCCACACGCCCGCCACGAGCACCGTTGCCGGGAAGAAGAGCAGCACGAACTTCGCGACTATCGCCCAGAAAGACTCGCCGCCAGCCACGAGCTGGAACACGTAGGTCTGCCAGTCCAGGATCCAGGACAGACCGCCCCAGATCCAGCGCCACACCGTTTGGAGAATCCAGCTCCACTGCTCGGTCTGGACGGCGCCCACCGGGTTTTGCATGTCTCGAGTTCCTCTCCTGAGGTGAAACTGGGGGAACGGCGGCCGCTCAGAGCCCGCGGCAGGCGCGCATTAATAGTACGGCGCCCGGTCCTGTCAAGCGGGGGACGTGATCTGGGTCACGATCCTAGCACCGGGCGATCCCGGCCGGGTCTCCCGGAGCGACTGCGTCTTTTTGTCGCGCAGGGAGACTCGGCTGGGGTCGCCTCTGGGCCCAGGCAAGTGGTATACTGATGCCCATGCCTGATGAGGCTCCCAAGCGCCTGATCGTAGTGGGGGACCGTGTGCTCATCGCCCCCCAGGAGGGGGAGGAGCGCACCAACGTCGGCCTGTATCTGCCGCCGACCGCGGTCGAGACGCGGCAGGTGCAGGGTGGCCGCGTCGTGGCCACGGGGCCGGGCACGCCCATGACCGAGCCCGCCAGCATGGACGATGAGCCGTGGAAGATCCACGGTCCCGAGGTCAAGTACCTGCCGATGCAGGCGCAGGTAGGTGATTACGCGCTGTTCTTCCGCAAAGCGGCAGTGGAGATCACGTTCGAGGGCACCAAGTACCTCGTCGTCCCGCAGGCGGCAATCCTCGTGCTCGTGCGGGAGCGGATTCCCGAGGAACTGGAGTAGCACGATGGCCGACATCGGATGGGCGCGGAGCCGCGGCGAGCGCGCCGAGAAAGACGGCCTGCGCCGCGGCGCGTGGTACCGCATCGTCGAAGACCCCAAGGAGACCTGGGTGGTGCTCGACGTGAACCGGGTCGAAATCCGGGTTCCCAAAGAGAGCCTCGAGACCACCAAAGAGCGGCCCAAGGCTTGGAGCGTCGTTCACGTGCCACACCTCGTGTGTCCCGGGTGTCACAAGCGTCGGCACGTGTCGGGCCAGCCGAAGGAAGTGAAGTGCTTCGAGTGCGGTAACACGTACACGGTGGACTGGAAGGATCGGGCCTGACGGGCCGTCCGTCATTCGTCGTCCATCCCTAGGCGCTCGGAATAGTTTCGCTCGTCGCCGCGGTATTCGGGTCCCGATCGATCGGTCGGGACCCGTTGTTTTCGCGCTATGTCGCCTTTCGTGGGAGGGCTGGCGCGGGCGCGAGAGCTCCTCGCCGCACGCTTCGGGCACGCGGCGTTCCGCGTGCACCAGCTCAAGGTGCTCGGACCCCTGCTCGCGGGCCAGAGCGTGCTGGCCGTGCTTCCCACCGGAGCGGGGAAGTCGCTGTGCTACCAGCTGCCCGCGCTCATGACGGGCGGGCTCACGCTCGTGATCTCGCCGCTCATCTCGCTGATGCAGAACCAAGTGGACGCGCTGCGGCGGCGGGGGATCGGCGCCGCGTACCTGAACAGCCTGCTCGCGCCGGACGAGCGGCGCGTGATCCTCGACGCGACCCTGAGCGGGAGGCTCACGCTGCTCTACTGCGCCCCCGAGCGGCTCGGCTCGCTCGTGCGCCACCTGTCTCGCGCCGCTCGTGCGGTGGCGCTCCTCGCCGTGGACGAAGCCCACTGCATCGTCGAATGGGGCAACGAATTTCGCCCGGTCTATCGGCGGTTGGACAAGTACCGCTACCTCCTGGGCGATCCCGTGACCATCGCGCTCACGGGCAGCGCGACGCCGGCGACCCGCGCCGAGATCGTGCGAGTCCTGCGCATCCCGCGCGCCGCGGTCGTGCTCACGTCGTTCGACCGCCCCAACCTCGCGTTCGCCGTGGAGCGCGTGCGCGACGACCGGCACCGGTTCGCGCGCGTGCGCGAGCTGCTGCGCGGCGCGGACGGATCCGTGATCCTGTACGCGCCGACGCGCCGGCTGACGGAGCTCGTGACGCGGGCGCTGCTCCGCATGGGTGTTCGCGCCGCGCCGTACCATGCCGGGCTCACTCCCCGAACGCGACGGCGCGTGCTGGCGGCCTTTCTCGCGGATCGCGTCCCGGTGGTGGTCGCGACGAGCGCGTTCGGGATGGGGATCGACAAGCCGGACGTGCGGCGCGTCATCCACTGGGGGCCGCCGCGCACCCTGGAGGCGTACTACCAGGAAGCGGGCCGGGCCGGCCGCGACGGGGGACGCGCGGCGTGCGTGGTGCTTTGGCATCCGGCAGACTTCGCCTGGCACGCCTGCACCGGTGACGTGCGCCGCTACGTCATGGCGCGGGCGTGCCGGCGCAGGATGTTGCTCGCCTATCTCGGTGAACGGGCGGACACCTGCAGCGGGTGCGACGTGTGCGGCATTCTCTGATGTTCGTTTGACACCGGTCTGATTGCCTTCGGACAGATTGCTTGTCAAGGCATCTGCCCTGGAGGAGAGCGGTATGTTGGCCACGCATTGGAGAGCGATTCCTCGAGCAGTACGGGACTGGACTCAGTTCTGCATCATCGTGCTGGGCGCGTTGTGGGGCGTTTACACGTTCCTTTACAAGGAGATCGTCGTTCCCGGACGGCGGCCCGCGACGCTCGTCGTGAAACCTTCACTACAAGCGTTGGGCTACCGCGGCACCCTCGCCCTCGTCCGCGCGCGCCTCGAGGTAGCGAACCGTAGCGACACCCGGGTCTGGGTGCCGGCGCTGTGGTATCACGCGCTCGGCGTGCAGCTCGCCGTCGAGCCCCTTTCGGCGGCGATGTTCCACGACTCCGTGAAGCAGTATGCCGGCGTCGTGGGCGACGGTGAGGACGAGTTCAGAATGGTCAGTCGCTACTCACGGGAAACGGCCAGCGCGGTCGTGGCGACGTGGAAGGATCCGGTACAGCACATGTGGTTCGACCCCGGAGACGAGGTGATCTACGAGCAGCTGTTCTACGTGCCCGCCGCGTGGGATGTCATCTGTCTCGAGGTCGACTACTACACGGCCAAGGACGGGGACGCGGTCTCGCGGGTCGTGTGGCGCGCAGACCCGGACGGGTCGGTACGCCCGGCGCTCTACCTGCGTGCGAACAGGGTAGCGGGCCGGGCGGCACCGGACGAAGAGTACCGGGGGTGGGTCGATCCCGCGTACCCCAGCCATAAGCGCTGGGCCATCCGACACGGCGTGGGGGAAACCTCGGCCAGAGCAACCCTCGTGCTCCGCGGAACGGCGGCAGCAGAACGGGAGGAGTCGGTGCGCTTGGCGCGGGCCCGCTCCCCGTAAGGGGGAGGAAACCCCACCCATGCGTGTGGTTGCGGCCCGGGGGTCGCGGAATACCTTAGCAGGAATAGCTTAAAGCGAGAGCCGGCGGTTCTCGCTTTGTTTTCCCCCCTGTTTTGAGGACGCCCTATGCCCGGCCGTAACTTCCTGTTCGTCCCCGGCCCGACCAACGTGCCCGAGCGAGTGCTGCGCGCCATGGACCGCGCGATGGAAGATCACCGCTCGTCCGCCTTCCCCGAGCTCGCGACCGGGTTGTTCCGCGACGTGAAGAAGGTCTTCAAGACGACGACCGGGCAGGCGTTCATCTTCCCGGCGACGGGGACGGGCGGCTGGGAAGCGGCGCTCGTCAACACCCTGTCGCCGGGCGACCGCGTGCTCGCGCCGCGCTACGGCCAGTTCAGCCACCTGTGGATCGACCTCGCGCAGCGGCACGGGCTGCGCGTGGACATCATTGACGTGGAATGGGGCGAGGGCGCGCCGGCCGAGCGTATCGCGGAGATCCTCACTCAGGACAAGGAGCACGATATCAAGGGCGTGCTGATCGTCCACAACGAGACTGCGACCGGCGTCACGAGCGACGTGGGTGGGGTGCGGCGGGCGATGGACGCGGCGCAGCATCCGGCGCTGCTTTACGTGGACGGCGTCAGCTCGATCGGATCGATCGACTTCCGCATGGACGAGTGGAAGGTGGACCTCGCGATCACGGGATCACAGAAGGGTCTCATGCTCCCTGCCGGGCTTGGCATCGTGTGCGCGAGCGCCAAGGCCCTCGCGGCCCGCGAGCGCGCCAAGTGCCCGCGCGTGTTCTTCGACTTCGGGGACATGATCAAGGCGAACGCCACCGGCTATTTCCCCTACACGCCCTCCCTGCCGCTGTTGTACGGGCTGCGCGAGTCCCTCGCCGTGATCGCCGAGGAGGGTCTCGACAACATCTTCGCGCGTCATCACCGTCTCGCCGAGGGCGTGCGCGCCGCCGTGCGCGCCTGGGGCCTGAAGCTCTGTGCCAAGGCGCCCAAGTGGTATTCGGACACGGTCAGCGCGATCATGGTGCCCGAGGGTTTCAACGGGGCGGACGTGATCGACATTGCCTTCCGCCGCTACAACCTGGCGCTCGGCGCCGGGCTCGCGCGCATGGCCGGAAAGCTGTTCCGCATCGGGCACTTGGGCGACCTGAACGAGCTGATGTTGCTCGGCGCAATCGCCGGCGCGGAAATGGCGATGCGTGACCTCGGCATTCAGGCGACCCCCGGCGCCGGTGTGGCGGCGGCCGCGGAGTACTACCGCAGCACTGCGGCGCCCCTGCCGGCGCGCGCTGCCGCGGTGGTCTCCCCGGACGCACAACAGCAGGTCCCGGGCAAGGCGTCGTCGCCCCGGGCTGCCGTGAGGGCATGAGCCACACCCGCTACGAACCGGCGACTCCCCGGCTGCAGCGCAGCGAGCTCGCCGTCCCGGGCTCGCAGCCCGCGATGTTCAAGAAGGCCCTCGAGAGCGAGGCGGATTATGTCTTCCTCGACCTCGAGGACGCGGTCGCGCCCGCCGACAAGGAGCAGGCCCGCAAGAACGTCGTCGCGGGGCTGCTGGAGCACGATTGGAAGGCCCGCGGCAAGACCGTGTGCATCCGCGTCAACGGCATCGACACGCACTACATGTACCGTGACGTCGTCGACGTCGTGGAGCAGGCCGGCCACCGGCTCGACGTCGTGCTGGTCCCCAAGGTGGGTGTGCCGGCGGACGTCTATCTGGTCGACGCGCTGCTCACGCAGATCGAGGCCGCCCGGCGTATTCCGCACCGCATCGGGATCGACGTGCTGATCGAGACGGCCCTCGGCATGGCGAACGTCGAGGCGATCGCGCAGGGGAGCCGCCGCGTCGAGGCGATGCATTTCGGCGTCGCCGACCTGGCGGCGAGCCTGCGCGCCCGCACCGTGAGCATCGGCGGGTTGAATCCCGACTACCCGGGCGACCAGTGGCACGCCGCGCTGTCGCGCATGGTGACCGCGTGCCGCGCCTACGGCCTGCGCGCGATCGACGGGCCGTTCGGCGACTTCAAGGACCCGGAAGGCTATCGCGCGGCCGCGCGGCGCGCGGCGGCCCTGGGCTACGAGGGGAAGTGGGCGATCCACCCCTCGCAGCTCGCTCTTGCGAACGAGGTGTTCACCCCACCGCCCAGCGAAGTGGAGCGGGCCCGCCGCATCCTGCAGGCCCTCGACGAGGCCGCCCGCGAAGGACGCGGCGCCGCGCAGCTCGACGGCCGGATGATCGACGCCGCGTCGGCGCGCATGGCGCAGAACATCGTCCAGATCGCCGCCGCCATCGCCGCGCGCCCCTCCCCGGCGGCCGCGCCCACCATGGCGGGCACGCGAGCGTAACCCGTGGACATCCACGAATACCAGGCGAAGGAGTTGCTTGCCGCGTTCGGCGTTCCGGTGCCGAAGGGGGGGGTCGCCTACAGCGCCGAGCAAGCAGTCTACCGGGCGGCCGAGGTCGGCGGCAGCCGCTGGGTGGTGAAGAGCCAGATCCATTCGGGCGCGCGGGGCAAGGCGGGCGGCATCAAGCTGTGCACCAGCGACGCCGACGTGCGGCAGGCGGCGAAGGACCTGCTCGGCACGACGCTCGTCACCAGCCAGACCGGGCCTGAGGGACTGCCGGTACACCGCCTCCTTGTCGAGCAGGCGCTGCCGATCGAGCGCGAGCTGTACGTCGGGCTCGTGCTCGACCGGAAGCGCGAGCGCATCGTGGTCGTGGCGCATCCGCACGGCGGCATGGAGATCGAAGAGATCGCGCAGCGCGAGCCCGCGGCGATCCTGCGCGAGGTCGTCGAGCCCGCCGTCGGCATGAAGGCCTTTCAGGCGCGGGAGCTGGCCTTCGGGCTCGGCCTCGCGCCACCTCAGGTACACCAGTCCGTGACGACCATCCTCGGCGCCTACCGCGCGTTCCGCGACCTCGACGCCACCATGGTCGAGATCAATCCGCTCGTGGTGACAACAGAAGGGCAGGTCCTCGCCCTCGACGTCAAGATGAGCTTCGACGACAACGCGATGTTCCGACGCCCCAACGTCGCCGAGCTGCGGGACTACGCCCAGGAAGACCCGCGCGAGGCCGAGGCGGCCGAGCACGGGCTGAACTACGTGGCGCTCGATGGCGACATCGGCTGCATCATCAACGGTGCGGGGCTCGCGATGGCGACGATGGATATGATCAAGCACGCGGGCGGCGAGCCCGCGAACTTCCTCGACATCGGCGGCGGCGCGAGCGCCGATCGCGTAGCCGCGGCGTTCCGGCTGGTGCTGTCCGACCGGAACGTCAAAGCCATCTTGGTCAACGTCTTTGCGGGCATCAACCGCTGTGACTGGGTCGCACAAGGGGTCGTCCAGGCGGTGCGGGAAGTGCACGTGCCGGTGCCGCTCGTGGTCCGGCTCGCGGGAACGAACGTCCAGGAGGGCCGGCGCATCCTGAAGGACAGCGGCCTGCCGATTCTCACCGCCGACACGCTCTCCGAGGCCGCCGAGCGCGTGGTGGCGGCGCGCGACGCCGCGAGAGCCGCATGAGCATTCTCCTCGACGAGCGGACGCGCGTCATCGTCCAGGGTTTCACGGGCGACAAGGGAACGTTCCACGCGAAGGAGATGATCGCCTACGGCACGCACGTCGTGGGCGGTGTCACCCCGGGGAAGGGTGGCACCACCCATCTCGGGCGGCCGGTGTTCAACACCGCGAAGGAGGCCGTGGCCAACACGGGGGCCGTGGCGAGCCTGATCCTCGTCCCCGCGCCGTTCTGCGCCGACGCGATCATGGAAGCCGCGGACGCAGGGATCCGGCTGGTCGTGACCATCACCGACGGCGTCCCCGCCCAGGACATGATGACCGTGAAGCGCTACCTGTGGCGCTATCCCAAGGAGCGGCGCACCACGCTCATCGGACCGAACTGCGCGGGCGTGATCAGCGCGGGGAAGGCGATGATGGGAATCATGCCGGGCCATATCTACGCGCGCGGACCGGTAGGCGTCGTCACGCGGTCGGGCACGCTCGGCTACGAGGCCGCCTCGCAGATGCAGGCCCTCGGCGTGGGCATCACGACAAGCGTCGGCATCGGCGGCGATCCCATCAACGGCAGTTCCTTCGTCGACATCCTGGCACTGTTCGAGCAGGACCCGGAGACGGAAGCGGTGATGATGATCGGGGAGATCGGCGGGCCGCAGGAGGCCGATGCCGCGATCTTCGTCAAGCAGCACATGACGAAGCCGGTGATCGGTTACGTCGCGGGTCTTACCGCGCCCAAGGGCCGACGCATGGGACACGCGGGTGCCATCATCTCGGCGTTCGGCGACACGGCTGCGGAAAAGGCCGAGATTATGCGCTCCGCCGGCCTCGTCGTGGCGCCCAGTCCCGCGGAGCTTGGGGCGACGATAGCGCAGGCGCTCGCGCATCAGCCCGCACGGCCGGTGATGATCCAGCAGTGACCGCCCCGCGCCCGTCGGTCGTCGTGACCCGGCGGCTGCCGGCACCCGTCGAAGAGCAGCTCGCACAGGAATTCGACGCGCGCCTGAACCGGGACGACCACCCGCTCAGCGTCGCCGAGCTACAGGATGCGCTGGGCACGGCGGACGCGCTGCTACCGACGGTCACCGACCGGCTGAACGGCGACGTGCTTTCGGTCGAGCCGCTGCGCGTCAGGATCATCGCGAACTATGGCGTCGGGTTCAACCACATCGACGTCACCGCGGCGAAACGACGCGGCCTCGTGGTGACCAACACCCCCGATGTCCTCACCGACGACACGGCGGACGACGCCGTGATGCTGATGCTGATCGTGGCGCGGCGCGCCGGGGAAGGCGAGCGCTACGTGCGCGCCGGCCGGTGGACAGGGTGGGGGCCGACCCACCTGCTGGGCACCAAGGTGAGCGGAAAGACGCTCGGGGTGATCGGCATGGGCCGCATCGGCCGGGCCGTGGCGCGCCGCGCGCACCACGGTTTCGGGATGCGTGTCATCTTTCACGACCCCTTCCCGCCGCCGGCGGATGTAGTCGCCGAGCTGGGTGCGGAGCGGCGCTCCACGATCGAAGCCGTGCTCCGCGAAGCGGACTTCGTGTCGCTGCATTCGCCCGCGACGCCCGAGACGCGCCATCTGATCAACGCGGAGCGGCTCGCCCTGATGAAGCCCGGTGCCTTTCTCATCAACACGGCCCGGGGCGACATCGTGGACGAAGCGACCCTGGTCGACGCGCTCAAGCGGCGCATCATCGCCGGCGCCGCGCTCGACGTGTTCGAGCGCGAGCCGCAGGTGAGCCCCGACCTGCTGACAATGGAGAATGTCGTATTGCTCCCCCATCTCGGCAGCGCCACCCAGGAGACGCGGGTCGCCATGGGCCTGCGGGCGTTGGAGAACCTCAAGGCTTTCTTCGCGGGGATACCGCCGCGCGACCGGGTGGTGTGAGCCAGGAGACCTTCGCCCTCGTCGACACCGCCGAATATCTGAAGCGCACGGCGGGCCTCCTGTACGACTGCTTCGTGGACGTCGTTCGGGCGCACCAGCCCGACGTCGAGCGCGTGCTCCGGGGCGAGCAGCTCGACCCCGAAACCTCCCCGGCGCTGCTCGCCCGCGCCATCCAGGCGCAGGGGATGTGGTTCCAGCTGCTGTCGATCGCCGAGCAGAACGCTGCCATGCGGCAGCGGCGCCAGAGCGAGGTCGAGCGGGGCTATGACCAGGTCCGCGGCACCTTCGCCCAGGTGATCGCAGCCGCCGCCGCGGCGGGCATCCCGGCCGACCAGGTCCGCGCGACCGTCGCCAGCCTCCGCGTCCGGCCCGTCATCACCGCCCACCCGACCGAAGCCAAGCGCGTCACCGTGCTCGAGAAGCACCGCCGCATCTACCGCCGCCTCGTCGACCTCGAGGCGCCGCGCTGGACGCCGCGCGAGCGCAGCGGCCTGATCGACACCCTTCGCACCGAGATCGAGCTGTTGTGGCTGAGCGGGGAGTTGCGGCTCGAGAAGCCCACCGTGGCGCAGGAGCTTGCCTGGGGGCTGTACTTCGTCACGGAAAACCTGTTCGACGTCGTCCCCGAGCTGGTGGACAAGCTGGAGCGGGCGTTGCGACGCGCTTATCCCGACGAGTCGTTCGCCGTGTCGGCGTTCTTCCAGCTCGGCTCGTGGATCGGTGGGGACCGGGACGGCAACCCTTTCGTCACGAACGACGTGACGCGGCGCACCCTGTACGAGAACCGCCTCGCGAGCTTGCGCCGCTACCGGCAGCGGCTCGCCGACCTGCTGCGGACCCTGAGCGTCACAGACCGCTCCGCTCCCGTCCCGGCCGAGTTCCGGGCGGCGCTCGCGCGGCAGCTCGAGCAGTCGGGAGACGGGGAGCGGATCGCGCAGCGCAATCCCGGCGAGGTCTTCCGGCAGTTCCTCGCCTGCATGCTTCGGCAGCTCGACGTCACCCTCGCGAGCGCGGAGCGCGGTGAAACGGCGCCCGCAACCGCGGGCTACCGTACGGCCGACGATCTGATCGCCGACCTGCGCACTTTGGAGGCGGGACTCGCGGCCACCGGTTGCCGCAGCGCTGCGGAGCTGCTGGTGCGACCCGTGCGACGCGAAGTCGAGGCCTTCCGCTTCAGCACCTTCCGACTCGACATCCGCGAGAACTCGCCTCGCGTGAGCGCGGCGCTCACGGCGCTATGGCGTGCCCGGAACGCCGGCGAGCCGCCCGCCCCCCCCGCCCCCGGATCCCCCGAGTGGCGCGCCTGGCTGCAAGCGGAGCTGGCGCGTCCGCTCCGCGCGGACCGGACCGCCCGGCCGTTGCCGCCAGAGGCCGAAGAAACGGCCGGCATGTTCCGGCTGATCCGCGACATCCGCGATCAGCTCGACCGTGAGGCGATCGGCAGCTTCGTCCTCAGCATGACGCACGACGTGCACGATGTGCTCGGCGCCTTCTTGCTCGCCAAGGAAGCAGGGCTCTTCGCCGACGTCGCCGGGACGGAGAGCTGCACCCTGCCGATCGTGCCGCTGTTCGAATCGATCGACGACTTGCGCCGCGCCCCGGAGATCGTGCGCGAGCTGTTGCAGGTGCCCCTGGTGCGGCGCAGCGTGCGCGCCCAGGGAGGTGTGCTGGAGGTGATGATCGGCTACTCCGACTCGAACAAGGACGGCGGCTTCCTGTCTTCCAACTGGGAGCTCGCGAAGACGCAGCTGCGGCTGACGCGGCTGGGACGCGAATGCGGCGTGCCCATCGCCTTCTTCCACGGTCGCGGCGGCTCGGTGAGCCGGGGCGGCGCGCCCACCGGCCGCGCCATCGCGGCGCAGCCGGCCGGCTCGATCCAGGGACGTCTCCGCATCACCGAGCAAGGGGAGGTGGTGTCGTTCAAATACGCCAATCGCGGCACCGCGGCCTATCAAGCGGAGCTGCTGGCGGCGAGCGTGCTCGAGCACTCGCTCAAGTCGGAGCGCGAGCAGGCGCTCGTCCCGACGGCCGAGTTCGACGAAGCGATGGAGGCGCTGGCGGGGGCGGCCCACGCCGCGTATCGCCGGCTGGTCGAGCATCCTGGCCTGGTCGGCTATTTCCAGGCGGCGAGCCCCCTCGAAGAGATCGCCCTGCTGAACATCGGCTCGCGGCCCGCGCGGCGGTTTGGCGCCCGCAGTCTCGCAGACCTGCGCGCCATCCCCTGGGTGTTCGCATGGACGCAGAACCGCCACTTCATCCCTGGGTGGTACGGGGTCGGAACCGGGCTCACGACCTTCCTCGAGGTACGCGGCGCGCGCGGCGAGGCGCTCCTGAAGCGGATGTTCCATGACTTCCGTCTGTTCCGCCTCATCATAGACGAGGTCGAGAAGACCCTCGCGTACGTCGACCTCGGCATCGCCCGGGAGTACGCCGACCTCGTCACCGATGACTGGGGGCGTGCCGAGATCTTTACGTTCGTGGTGGACGAGTATCACCGGACCGCCGAGGTCGTGCGACGCATCGCGGGGTGCGCGGAGCTCGCGGGGCGGTTCCCCCAGTTCCGCCAACGGCTGGCGAGCCGGCTGCCGATTCTCGACCAGGTGAATCGCCAGCAGGTCGAGTTGTTGCGACGCTACCGGGCCGGCCACGAGGACGCGCTGGCCGCGCTCCTCCTGTCCATCAACTGCATCGCGGCCGGGTTCGGGACGACGGGCTGAGACGCCCTCTTGATTCCCGTCTGACAGCTGCTTGACCCCCGAAGGCTAGACTCGTGGGCGAGACATGTGGCGTCCACCGAGTTGGCTCTAGCCGGAGGGGGATATGATCAGGAAGCGAGGCATTTGGGTGATCGTGGGCTTGCTCGCGCCCAGCGCTGCGGCGGCGGTGCCGCCGTCCGACTCCATCAAGACGACCGTCGCCCTGCCCGTGTACAATGAGCCGCCGCGGTTCTTGACGGGACGAGGCTGGGTCCTTGGATCCCAGGTTGCCACGATTCCGGGGCAGGCAACCGTACGGGTGTTCGAGAGGCGTTCCATCGGGTTCTTCCTGTGGTCGACGCCATGGCTGCGGGTTCGCTATGACGGTCCTACCGGCGTCGTGCAGGGCTGGGTTTACGGGGGCACCGTGGCCGTGAGCGGGGTGGGGAAGAATCCGCTGGCCTGGTTGGCCGCCCTCGCCCTGCCGACCCCCGCGTTCGCGGAGCCGGCCCCCCCGGCGCCCCGGGCGGCCGGGGGTACGCCGGCCGCGGGGCAGGGGACCCCGGCGTCGTGGCCGCCATACGCCATGATGTTCGTCGCGGTGTGTGCCGGCATGGCAGCCAAGGGGCTGTTCGACGGTTTTCGGGCTGCCGAGTACCGGAGGAAGACTTTGCGGGCGCTCCTGGTGTCCCCGATGGTGCTCCTGGCCTTTAGCTCATTGGGCGACTTCGACTTTGGCAGCGCGCCCCTGCGCACGCTCCTCATCTATCTCGGCATGGCCTTCCAGAACGGCTTCTTCTGGCAGACGGTCCTGGTGAAGACTGGGGAGACCGATGTCGCAAGCCATGCCGCTTCGTCTGTCGCGGGTTTTGGGGGTTCGGGACTCGGCCGACCGGTTGCTGGCTGAGACCGTGTCGCAAAACCGCCCTATGGCGCCGCAAAACCGCCCTAGCGGAATGTGAGCCACGTCACAATACTCATGGTCGGTTGTCGAGCCGTGGGCCCTTGTCAGCTCGACACCGCCCCTGCTCGGAGCCGAGCCGTGCGGCGGGTAGGCGCCCTAGATGAGTACTGTTAGGAGACCAACTCCCCAATCCGACTGCGATTGCGGCTGATGATCCGCGTCGCGATAGCCGGGACTCGCGGATTTGCGTCGCCGCCACCGCCGCCCGGCGGGACGAAGCCCTAGCCTCCCTTCCCGATCTCCAAGCCGACGTCGTCCTGGTGGACATGGCGATGCCTGAGAGCCTCAGCGCGCTGCGGGCGATCGTGGAGCGCGTCCCGGATGGGCGCGTCATCGCGATCGGCGTCCTGGAGGATGACGACGACGTGCTGAGCTGCGCGGAGGTCGGCGCGGCGGGGTACGTGCCGCGCGAGGCGTCGCTCGACGACCTCGTGACCGTCATCGAGAGCGTCGCTCGCGGCGAGGCGATCTGCTCGCCCCGGGTGACGGCGAGCCTGCTGCGCCGGGTCGCGGCCCTCGCGGCGGGAAACGGCGGTGGGCTGCCCCGGGCGCAGCTCACGAGCCGCGAGCGCGAGATCGTGGGCCTCATCGATCGCGGGCTCTCGAACAAGGAGATCGCCCGCGACCTGGGGATCGAGGTCGCCACGGTGAAAAACCACGTGCACAACATCCTCGAGAAGCTCCAGGTGCACCGCCGGGGAGAGGCGGCGGCGCGGGTGCGGGGCATCGCGACGCGGCGCGTGTCGGGGCGGATGCCGTAGATCTCGGACCAACTCCACGACCAACGATCGCAAACGAGGTAGCTATGCCATACAGTACCACGGTGCTCGGTAAGATTGTCATCGGCTCGGGTGATACGGCGATCTCGATTCCGGTATCGACGAAGCTCCTCCCGGGCCAGCCAGGAACCTTCGTGTTCGACTACACGGCCACCAAGCCGGAAGACACCACCCATCTTGGTGTGGGAGAATTTGCCGGGTGGGTTGAGACGAACATCGCCCCGGGCGTCTTTGATAAGGGTTCGCTTCCGCCGAGCCTGCAGGCCCTCGAGGTCGCGCTCAAGACATTGCACTTGGAGAGCACGGGGACCAATTTTGAAATTGCGGTGTTGCTTGGCAGCAGGGGCGGTGACAGCACCTGGAAGGCGGAGTGGAGGCCGATCTCCGAGTTTCCCCTGACGCTGGTAGATGTTACTCTCGATATCAAGCAGGTCTAGCTCGGTCGCGTGGCTCGTTTTCTCGCCTGGTCGTCGGCGCCGGATTGCCGGGTAAGACGTCATGCCCTACAAGACTGCGCTAAGGGGCCAAGTCAATCTCGGTGCCGCCGCCTTCGACCTCACGGCTGAGGTACCGTGCTACGACCGGGTTGCGCTCGCAGGCAGCAACACCTCCCCTCTGTCGTTCACAGATGCGATATCCAGCCTGCTCGAGCTGAGCGGTCTTTCGCTCGACGTTCCCAGCGATTTTCCAGACCTCTCGTTTGACGAACACGCGCTCCAGATCACGGTTTCCGACGGTGGCGTCTTCTTAAGTGGGACGGCGGCTGCGGAGTGGAAAAACCCATTTGGAATTCTCAAGGGCCTGACGCTTCGGAACTTCCAGCTCGAGTATTCCTCTACGAATCGCACCCTGAGCTTTGTCGTTGACGCCGAGTACGGGAGCCTGCGACCGCAGGGGAAGCTGCTGTTCGATGGGGGCAAATTACGGGTCGCGGTCGTCACGCTGGATGAAATCAACCTCGGGTCCATTCTCGCGAAGTCGCTGGGCATCGTGTGGGGCCCGCTCAACGCCTTGATACTCAGGGGCAGAGACGAGGCCACGCCAGTCCGGCTCTACTACTGCGACGGGCCTGGGTACTCCGGTTATGAGGCAGGGTTTCGGGTCGATCAGGCAGCGGTCGAGATCGCCGACCATCGCGCCGAGATCGCCCTCGCGGCCGCTGCAGGCACGGCGTCGTTGAGCGGTCGCCTCGACGGCGACATCGACCTCGGGTTCCTCAGGATCAGCGCTCCCGATTACAGCCGCAGCGGCCCGGAAATCTCCGTCGATGACAAGGAACGGGCCCTCACGCTGGACGCCGGCATCACGTTCCTGGGTGAACGCTTCGGGACGTTGAAAGTCGCGGCCCGCCCGCCTACGGCAGAGGGCTACGAACTGCGCGGCGAGATTCACTCTCCAGTCGACATTCTGGTCTTTCAGAACCCCCGTTTCACTTTCACTTGGAGTAAGGCGAAGGGTTTTCACGTCGAGAATTGGCCCATTCCGGATTTTCCGTGCGACCTGAATTTCCCCGAGCTCCTGAACAAGCAGCCCAGCGGAAGCGAGTGCGGTCCCTTCGTACGCGAGATGTTCCAGGAGTCGATCAAGACGAGATTCGACCTCAGAGCGAGAATCGAGCCGGGGCCCGGGAGTGGGCTCGGCTTCAGTCTGAGCGGGCAGTACCGGCTGCTCGTTGATAGCGACGAGGTGGTGGCGGTGCCTCTACCTCTGAACCTGATTGTGCTTCTCAAGCCTGACCAGTTCAGCTTCGCTGCGCTCGCGAGTGCCATCCAGGAGGCGATTCAGGGCGCGGCAACCCATCTCGGGCAACAGCTCGTCGACCCGCGATTCCCGGAGCGCACGGCCAAATTCTTCCGCGGGGTGTTGGTGCCACAGTTCACCGCGGCCGCCACGGAGGTGATTGTCTGCAGGGGGTGGTCCGCTCCCGCTCCCGTTCCAGGTCCCGCACCTAGCCCTCCCAGTAGCGCGGGGCCAGACCCCAGCGGCGAGCCGACGCCAGATCGCTACGCGGCGGAGTTGAAGGGTAGGGGCATGACCTGCCAGCAGGCCGCCGGCCTCATCGCCGCGGCGTACCCCGCACTCGGGCCGGCCGTCTTGATCAGTTTGTTCCGGCGGCAGTTCCCAGAGACCGTCGGGACGCCGTTGCTCATGCTGTGGGCTCTGGACCGCGCGGGGGTCGCCAGGGAACGCGCGTCCGGCGCCTTCCTCTCGATGGAGCCGGATGTGAAGGCCGCCGCCTTTTCCGCAGCCCTGCGGACGGTGCATCCGCATCCGATCGTGGAGCAGGCCGTGAAGCAGTTACAGCAGTCCCGCGCGTCCGGGCTGCAAGCCGCTGGACACCTCAAAGCAGCGTTTCCGATCCTGACCGCCACGCAGCTCGGTTACCTCCTCATCGTGCATTTCCCGCAGACCGTTCCGGATGCGCGGGCGCTCGCCACGGTGCTGCGTGCGACGGGCGCCGATGAACGCCAGCTGCGCACCGCGATCAGCGATCTGTTCCCGTTGCTGGCGCCGGCGGAGGTGGCAGAGGTGGTGCGTCCAAGGATCTAGGTCCGCTCCTCGATCCCGTTGAGCCGTTCGGCCTGGGTGATGCTGCATCAGGGGTCTGGGCCGGAATTGAGTCCGTCGGACCATTTCGACGCCTGCCGCGCTCCACACACATTCCCCGAACGGTCAACAGGGCGCCTCATTGCGGCGAACCCGAATTGTTCTGGCGGGCGTCTCACGGATGTTGAGCGACATCATCACGGACATTGTGACCAGTCAGGCCGACATGGAAATCGTCGGCACCCTGGCTGATCCGGCGGCGATCGCCGCCACGGTCGCCGAGACCGATGCCGACGTCGTCGTGCTCGGGCTGCCGGACGAAGAGCTGCCGAGCGAGTACGTGGCGCTGCTGGGCGCTCGTCCCCAGACCCGGCTGCTCGGCGTCTCGGGCGATGGACGTCGCGCGTTTCTGTATGAGCTGCGGCCCTATCGGAGCGCCCTGGGCGAGGTATCGCCCGAAGCGCTCGTAGAGGCGATCCGCACGGCCGCCCGACCGGCAGCTTGGTAGTGGGGGCGACACTCCCACGCGGAGAACGGTTATGGGCAACATGGATGGAAGGCGATGACCGGTGCCATCCTGGTTACCGTCGGATACCCGTCACGCCGCTTCTTCGCGTGAGCGTTTTGCAACTCGCTGGTGAAGGAGGCTGATCCATGCCCGAGCGTTTGCATCCAGGTGTATACGTCGAGGAGGTGAAGCCCTCGGTGCGGGCCATCGAGGGGGTCAGCACTTCCACCGCCGCGTTCATCGGTGTGGCGGAGCGAGGGCCAGTCGGCCGCGCCACGCTGATCACCAGCTTCGGCCAATACCGCCGAACGTTCGGCGACTACCGATCCGACGGCTTCCTCACCTACGCCGTACAGAACTTCTTCGACAACGGCGGCAAGAAGTGCTACATCGTCCGCGTCGTCAATAGGGACCCGGCCGCCACCGCCACGCCCGCGGCGGCCAGCATCGAGCTGCGCGATCGCGAGCGTGCTCAACTGGGAACGGACGCCGCGCTCACGCTCCTCGCGGACGTACTGCCCGACGCCTTCGCCGAACCCACGATGACGATCCAAGCGGTGAGCCCGGGCAAATGGGGGAACCTGATCGATGCCGTGATCTCCGACGGCACCCGCGACCCCGAAAACGAATTCAAGATCGCGGTCAAGTTCAGGGACGAAGTGGTCGAAACCTGGGACAATCTCAGCATGAGCCTGGGAGACGAGAACTTCGTCGACAATGTGCTGGGTGGAGACCAGTCGCAGTACACTCGCGCGGCGCGCGAGCCCACCGCCACGACCGACACGCCTCCCGTCCTACTGAGCGGCGAGCTCGATGCAGCGGCGCAGGACATCAGTGCTGTCACCGGCCCGGTGCTGGCGATCAAGCTGGGCAGCCTGACCGTCAACACGATCACGCTCGTCACGGCTGGGATGAACAGTGGGGAGAAGATCGCGACGGAGATCGAGACCAAGGTGCGGGCGGCGGTCCCCGCTGCAGCGACCGGGGAGGCGCAACGTGCCTTCACCGAGTTCTCTTGCACCTTCGTCCCGGGCGTTGCCCCGCGTTACGTGCTCGTCTCCGGCAGCGATGCGCCGCCGCGAACGATCGCAGTGCCCGCGGCCACAGCCGCGGCCGGCACGCAGACGGACGTGCGCGGCCAGCTCAAGCTCGATGTGACGGCAACCGGAACCGCCAAGGCCGTCGCGATCGATGGGCACCCCCTACAACGTGGCACTAGCAGGAGCGGGAACGAGCCAGGCACCAGCACGAACGGGCCGCGCAGCCTGAGCTTCAATCTGAACCGCGACGGCTTTCAAATGGTCCAGCTGGACGCCGGCAAAGCATCGGGCGACGATGTGGCAGCGAACATTCAGGCGAAAGTGCAAGGGATCCAGGCCCAGCGCAAAGATCCCGCGAACCAACCGGCGTACGCCAACTTTACCGCGGAGTACGACGCCCATTACGAACTGACGTTCGGTGACGTGCCCGCCGACGCGGGGAGCTTCACCTTTGCAGCCCCTGCCGCTGGCACGGACCTGAGCGTCGACGCCCAGCTGCGGCTCGTGGGGTCCGTCGCCGTAAAGCCGGGGCTGAGCGACTGGGCCCGCACCCTGCTCAGTGCCACCGCCGTCGGGCACCGCCCCAAGGCTGACGTGAGTGCGATCGCCGACGGGAGTCTCCGCCTCCACATTGCGCCGCCCGTCGGCGCGGCGTTCGAGGTCGATCTGGATTTCAGCGCCAACGCCGCGGATCTGACGACGGGAGAGAAGATCGCGGCCGCCATTCAGTCAGCCTTCCGCGCGCAGGCCGCCAGCGTGGTAGACGTCAATGCAAAGGCTGCGCTCAGCAACTTCACGGCGCGCTATGTTGCGCTCTACACCTTGACCTCCGGCGACGTCCGCACGACGGACGCCGCGCTCAACCCGGCCGGCCCGATCTCGTCCGTAGAGGTACTGCCGTCCTTGGTCGACGATATCGCGCCCCTGCTGAAGCTTGGGCTCGTCAACGGCGGACACGAGCAGAAGGGGGCGGCGCTGCTGCGACCGACGCCGGGCGAATACCACCTGGGAGACAACACGCTCGGCGGGGCGGTGGTGAGTGTCACGGCGGGCGCAGACGGCGACCCGCCCCGCGACTTGGATTATGTGGGGGACGAAGCCGCGGGGACCGGCCTACACGCCCTCGACAAAGTCACCGACGTCAGCATCATCGCGATCCCGGGGGTCGGCTCGAAGCAGGTGGTCGGGGCGGGGTTCGGGTACTGCACCAACCGCACCTTGCTCGACTGCTTCTACATCGCCGACCTAGGAGGCTCGCCGGAAACGGACCCGACGTTCCGCAATGACGTGCCGCTTGTGACCACCCCCACCGGTGCGCGGGACTACGTGCGGGGGCTCCCGACCAAGAACGATTACGGGGCCATCTACTTCCCATGGGTGGATTCGCCGGACCCGATCGGCTTAGGCAAGAACCCCACGCGCACGCTCCCGCCCTCGGGGTTCGTGGCGGGGATGTACGCGCGCATCGACAGCCGGCGGGGCGTGTTCAAAGCGCCCGCGGGCACGGAGACCAACCTGAGCGGGGTTCTCGGTCTCGCGGCGCAGATTGGAGACACGGAGCAGGACTTCCTCAATCCCATCGGTATCAACGTGATTCGGTCGTTCCCGGCCTCGGGCACCGTGATCTGGGGCGCGCGGACGCTGAGCTCGGACTCCGCGTGGCGTTATGTGCCCGTTCGTCGGATGGCCATTTTCCTGCGCGTCAGCATCTACAACGGGATCCAGTACGCCGTCTTCGAGCCGAACGACGAGGACTTGTGGGCCAGTCTACGCCTCACCATCGGCGCGTTCATGCTGACGCAGTACCGGGCCGGCGCCTTCCAAGGTTCCTCCCCCGACAAAGCATTCTTCGTCAAATGCGACGGCACGACGACCACGCAAGCGGACATCGACAACGGCGTGGTGAACATTCTCGTGGGATTCGCCCCGCTGAAGCCGGCGGAATTCGTGGTCTTGAAGCTCAGTCAGAAGGCCGGACAGACACCGACCTGAGGGTTGCATCCGGAACGCCCCGACGCGCGAGCGGTCACGGGGCCTGGCCTGGGGAGAGCATATGGCACGTCTAACACCCAATACCAACCGGCTCGATCCGTACCGGACCTTCAGGTTCAAGGTGAAGTGGGACAACCTCTACGTGGCCGGCCTTAGCAAGATGTCCGCCCTCAAGCGCTCCACCGAAATGGTGGAGTGGCGGGAAGCGGGGGAGAATATCATCAGCCGCAAGCTCCCCGGGAAGAGCAAGTTCGAGGGCGTCACCCTCGAGGCCGGCGTCACCTACGACACCGCCTTCCAGGACTGGGCCGAACTCGTCAACGACTTCAAGAGCCACAGCCTGGTCAACCTGGAGGAGTTCCGCAAGAACATCACCATCGATGTCTTCAACGAGAGCGGCATCAAGGTCATTTCCTACAACCTGTTTCGCTGCTGGCCCTCCGAGTACCAGGCGTTGCCGGACCTGGACGCGGGCGCGAACGCCGTCGCCATCACGACGTTGAAGCTCGAGCTGGAGTGGTGGGAGCGCGACGCCGCGGTTACAGAGGCCGTCGGCCCCAAGCGGTTGTAACACGGGGGCATCGCGGTGGAGCGTCACGTGCCGGTGCCCTGGAGCTCCATCGACGATCCGAGGAGCGCGGTCTTCAATCTTCCCGGCGGGTACCGCGATGTCGCGGGACGGCTGCACCGGGAAGTCGCTCTCGCGCCACTGACCGGCCGCGAGGAAGAGCTCCTCGCCGCCCGCGCCTCCGGCACCCCGTTGGCCGTCCTGGTCACGTGCGCCCTGATGGCGTGTCTCCGCCGCGTCGGGCCGTATCGGCCGGTTACCGGCGATATCGTGCGTGGTCTGTTGGCAGCGGACCGCGCGTACCTGCTCCTCAAGCTGCGGCAGCTCACGTTCGGCGACCGGATCGCCGCCGTCCTGCTGTGCCCCGTGTGCGGCCAGAGAATGGACGTCGACTTCTTCGCGGATCAGGTGCCGATCGAGGCGCGCAGACCGGCGGCTGGCACGGCAACGTTCGATCTGTCGCCCAGCGCTGCGTACACCGCCCCGGATGGAACCATCCACCAGACGGTGGAATTCCGACTGCCAACGGGGGAGGATCAGGAGATAATCGCCCTCGCGCACCCGGCGATTAGTGAGCAGCAGGCCGTGACGGTCTTGCTGGCCCGTTGCCTGCGTCGGTTGGGCGCCATCACGCCTGTGGACGAGCAGACCGCTGCTCACCTTGGTCCCATCACGCGCCGCGAGATCGAAGAGCAGATGGAGCGCGTCTCACCCTCCGTGGACCTGGATCTCGAGGTCACGTGTCCGGAGTGCGGTCGCGCCTTCCTGCAGCCGCTGGAGTGGTCTGCGGCTTTCCGCGACGAGATGAGCCTCCAGCGGGAACAGCTTTATCTCGAGGTCCACATCTTGGCCTTGCATTATCACTGGCCGGAGTCCGAGATCCTCAGCCTCACCCGGGACAAGCGGCGCACGTACCTCACGCTCCTCAGCGGCGAACGCGGTCGTGACGCCGCGCTCGAGGGGAAGTGAAGTGGCTTCCTACCTGGCTCGCATCGCTCGCGCTGCAGTTGGTCCGCCTCAAGCGCCGCCCGCAGGCGCCATGGCGATTGCTGCGCCGGAGAGTATGCGCCCCGCGCCGACAGAAGTGGGTCCCGTCCAGGTTGAAAGCGCTGCCGTCATCGTTCCCCCGAGAGGGCTCCGGACGTCCCCGACCGACGACCTAGCCGTTGTGCCTGCGGTGCCCGCCGCAGCAAGTGCGGATATCCCGGCTCCTCCCACCCGCGCCGAGCAGCGACGTTCATCGGATGGGGGCGGCAGCGTGGCTGATACTGCGCCAGCGCTGCCAGCCGCATTGCGGCCCGCCACGGCAACAACCGCGGTAGGCGGAGCCCCGCCGAGTTCTGCACGAGTTGAGGACGACTTGCGTGTCGTGGAACCGCCGCGGGCCGTCGCTCGGCCTGCGCCGATGGACGGCGCCCAGTCGAATCCCGCGCGAGCCGAAGACGACCTTCGGGCGGTCGAACCTGCTCCGCCCGCGGCTCGGCCCGCGAAGCAGATCCCCGTCGCGGCCGCGCGGCTGGCGACGGCCCGCGCCCCCGCCGGGGAACGAGCCTCGGGAGACGTTGAGACGGAGCCACGTTGGCTTTCGGCGCCCGATCGGCCCCGCACGATCGTGGCGCCGCCGCTCGTCCAAAAGGTAGCCGATCCTGGCCGGGGATCGATCGCGCATTCCGAACCAAGCACGATCCTGGGCGAGCGGTCCGTTCCCGCAGTGGCCCACGTGGCGGTGCCTCCTCAGGCAATCATCGTGCGGGCCGTCGAACCTGCGCGGCCCGCTGCCCGGCGCGCGGAGGAGATCCGCGCCTCAACCGCCCGCCCGGCCGCCCGCCCGGCGACGGCTCCCGCCGCTGGCAGGGAACGAGCGCCGGAAAACGCCGAGAGCGAGCCAACCTGGGCTCGGGGGACCGAGCGGCCCCGCGCGATCCCGGCCCCGCCACTCACGAAGCTGAGAGCCGGTCCCGGGAGCGGGCGGGCCCCACCGGGGGACCGGAGCCTCCCCGCGGTAACCCGGGTGGGCGTGCCCGGTCAGCCGGCTCTCCAACCGAGCCGTGTCGGTGCTTTCACCCCAGCGTCGTCGGTCTCGCGACCGGGGCCGCCGCCCGCACTGCCTCTCCGAACCCGTCAGGATCACGCACCGGCGACCGCGGCCGCCCGCAAGGGAGCGGTTTCCGCCCCCAACACGCCGCGGTCCCTCACGCCCGCAGCGACCGAACCCGTCCGGCCGCCGGAAGCACCGGTGCGGCCACAGACCACCGGGCGTTTCCCGCCGACGGCGAGCAGCGCAACGCGTTCTGCGCCATCGCCCGAATCCACGCTCTCGATCGGCAGGATCGATGTGACCGTCGTCAATCAGCCAGCGCCTCCGGTCGGGCGTCATCCGAAGACATCCGAGGGAACACCGGGGCGCGACATCGTCTTCCATCAGGACGCGTTTCTCGCCCGGCGCGGACTGGCGTGGTTCCGGTTCAAGGGGTGAGACCGAGGCCCGCGGATGAGCGCCACAGCGATTGCCCAAGTGACAGTAGCCCTCAAGGAACTGCTCAAGGCGAACTTGGACAGCACCGTCAACGTATCTCTGCTTCAGCCGAGCGACACGTTGGCCAAGAACAGCGTAAACCTCTACCTGTACCGCGTGGTGGAGAACGCCCAGCTGAAGAACACCGACTGGCGCGGCGACCGCGCGCATCCGGGCGCACCCTTCCCGGCGCTCGCCTTGGAGCTGCACTACCTCTTGACGCCTTTCGCCGACCCGCCACAACCCGGCGAAACGAAGTTGCCGGAAGCACACACGCTCTTGGGCGCGGCGATGCAGGTCTTCCACGACCACCCGGTTGTCAACGATGTCCACACTGCGGCATTCGATTTCGACACACTCGTCAACATCGACGACCTGCGGAATGCGTTCGACCAGATCATCGTGCGCCTTCAGGGTACCAGCACCGAGGAGCTGTCCAAGATCTGGATGATGTTCAACCAGCCGTATCGCCTATCCGTGGCCTACCAGGTCTCGCTCGTGCAAATCGCGCCCACCACGCCAGCTCCAGCGCGCAGCGCGCCGGTCATGGTGACCGGACTGGATGTCTTTCCCATCGACCCACCGGGGCTCGCCGCGCTCGAGCCACCACGCGCCGGCGCCGGGGGGGCGCTCGTGTTGCGCGGCCACCGATTGGCTCGGAAGAGCTTCGCGACGCGGGTCACCTTCGGCGGCCAGGCGGTCGAGCCGACGAGCGTCAGCGAATCGCAGGTGCAGATCTCAGTGCCGGTGAATCTCGACGCGGGACCAGAGCAGCAAGTCCGCGTGCTCCTCGACGGGCAGGCATCCGCTCCCTTGACCTACGTCTTGTCGCCCTGGTTGCGGCGGCTCGAGCCGGAGCGCGGCGCGCCTGGCGCGACGGCCTTGCCCGTCATTCTCGAGGTCCTGGGAGAGGATCTCCTGACTGCCGCAGGAGTCACGGTGACGTTTCGCGGCGCCGTGGTGCCGCACACGGTCGCCGATGGCACGCACCTGGGAATCATCATCGCTGCCACGGAGCCCAACGGGTTCCACGCGGTACGGGTCACGGCGAACGGCCAGACCAGCAATGCGCGCACGCTGGAGGTCATCCCGAGGCTCGACGTGCTCGTCCCAGCAGTCCCCGTGGTCGGAAGTCCCCTGACGCTCCAGGGCCTGCGACTCGATGGGACCGTCGTCTGGGTGAAGTTCGGGCCGGCGACGGTCGTGCTCGACACAAATGCTACGGCCACGCAGGTCCAGGTGCCCCGGGTTCCGCGGCTCGACCTAGGGACGTACGACATCCGCGTGACCGTGGACGGGCACGAATCGAATCCGCTGCCGTTCACCGTCACTTAGAGCGGTGATTGGATGGATCGCGACATGAGCGGACCTGTTGCTCCGTACGCGGACAATTGGGAGCACATCGCCGACGAGCTCGCTAGAGTGGAGCTCCTCGTGCGGGCGCACCTAGCGCGCATGGGCGTCTCTTCATCCGAGTCGGGCCCGGATCCCCTGCGCGGCCTCTATCTCTCCGGGAACGAGGTGCAGCGGCTCCTCTCCACCGAAGCCCATGATCCTCCGGCCGACGTGGGTGCACTCTTGGCGCAAGCGGCTGACTTGGGCGCGAGCGTCGCGCGGCGACGCGCCGTCAGCCTGGACGCGGGCGTCCCCCTGCGCTTCCCTCTCCTCGCGCGCCGGTTTGGATTGACGCCCCACGAGGAGCAATTCCTCATCCTATGCCTCGCGCCCGAAGTCGACCATCGCTACGAGACGTTCTATGCCTATCTCAACGACGACCTGACTCGCAAGGGAGCGACCCTGCAGCTGGCGCTGACGCTGCTGTTCGAGCGCCCGGCGGAGAGGGCCCGCGCCCACTCCGTAATCGCTGGCGACAGCCGTCTCTTCCGGGCGGACCTGCTGCACTTTGCGGACGACGGGCAACCAGCGGCTAGCCGGCTGGGGCGCGTCCTCAGACTTGACGAGCGGATCGCCGATTTCTTGCTGGGGCTCGATCGGCCGCCCGGAGTGATCGAGCCGTTCGCCCGCCTGACTCCTCCCGTAGCCGGTCGACGCTCCGAGACGGCGACGCGCCTCGCCACTGCCCTGCGCCGGCATCTGAACGGTTCGCCGGACCGGCGCCTCCTGGTGCAGCTCATCGGCCCGCCCGGCATCGGAAGGCACACGGTCGCCGAGACCACATGCGCACTGCTCGAGACTGCGATGCTCCGCATCGATCTCGACGAGCTGGCTGCCCTCAGCGACCCAGTCGAGCCAGTGCTGCGCCTCGCCGCGCGCGAGGCGTTGCTGCAGCCGGCCGCTCTATACCTCGCCGGGCTCGACCATCTCCCGGGGAAGCGGGCGCACCTGGAGTCGGGTGATGAACACGGCGGCCGAGTCGATCCAGTCGGGCGCGGGCCGCTGGCCCGGGCGATCGAAGACT
>WNGL01002691.1_pt1 | contig 40013 bp, 38 predicted proteins | sample 5400591 | NCBI WGS metagenome assembly WNGL01 (sample SAMN13153377, study PRJNA577476) | soil metagenome | isolation source: 80 cm soil or saprolite under Garry oak tree replicate 1 | place: USA:California | collected 2016-06-15
ATTGCAATTCAATGTGGCTGTAGCTTTTTCACCGCCACAAATTCCTGAAGCTAAAGCGGTGATAGTTGCAGGCGCGGCAGTCGTGCCGAGACAAGTGGCCAGGCCGTTTGCACTGATGCTGCTATTTACGGGATCCGATATGCTCCAGGTGGCGTTGTTGAGTGTTCGGCTAAAATCCGAGGTGCCCGCGATGCAAGCGAGCGATGCGGTTCCGTCCACTACGCTGTTACTGTATTTGCCGAAGTTGCCAGTCGCCGTGAACTGGACTGTATCGCTTGTGGAGCCGTGGGTTGCGGTGCCGGTAGCGGGGCTAATTGCTAGCGAGTTTAGAGCTTCCTTCTGAGTAGCGCATCCTGCAAGTGCCATCAGGACCACAAGGGTCCCTGATAGCGGCGCCAGCCTGATTAGGTAATTCATAAGCCACCTCTGTGCTGAATTCGCGATGCATATCGTGTTTTGCTCGAACGGGCGCTTCTGGATCCGGTTCGATCACGATCAGGGTTCGGGAATTGCCGGCTGCAACTGCAAGCCCATCGGGATAGTGCTATAGATAGCGTCGACCCCCAGCGAGGCGAAAAAACTCCAATCGTCCGGCGTGTTCGCTGGATCGGCGAACGCGCGCAAGCCGAGTGAGTGGGCGGCCTCCACAAATGCCGCGCCGCTTCCGGGCAGCTGTTGCTCGGCTGGTCCCAAGAAGTCCATCTCACCGCCGACAATACGGACCTTAAGGGCTATTCCAGTCCCGAGGAACTGCTGCGGGGAAGCATAGCCCGGCAGACGGAATACCTGCCCAATGTCAGCCCATGTGAGGCCTAAGGAGATATTTTTTTGGACGACGGTTACCGGTAATCCCGTAATGGCCGTCATCTCCGCCGGAGTCAATAACTGCAAACCCGAGATATCCAGCTCGCGTGGGATTCCCGGCGCGGCTTGAGCGGCAAGGTAGAGCAGGGCGGGCGAGAAGGAATCAAAAATCACCTTATCGGTCATCTTGGTCTGGCGCACCTCAGAAACAGCTGCTGACACGAGCGGCTGCTCGAATTGATCTGCGGGATCGCAATGCGGCGAGAAAGCCTTCAACTCGACAATCAAGATGCCACCCAGATCGTCGCCGGACCTCTCGTTGAACTCCCTTGCGACATCGATCACTTGGCGAAGCTCCGGCACGTAGGGCAGGCGCTGTTGAAGCTGGTCGAGCGTCAAGGAATGGATGCAAGTGAAGTCGCTGAGAAAGTCATCGTGGAAGACAGCAAGCTGGCCGTCCTGTGTGAGTTGCACGTCCACCTCGACCACGCGGGCGCCCAAATTGTAAGCAAGACGTACGGAGTCAACGGTGTTTTCAATGGGCAAAGAGGGATCTTGCCCAGTATTGGGCCCGACGCCATGATGGCCAATGGCAATAGGGCGCACGTTGAGCTGTAAGAAATCTTCTGCGGTGCTGCGTTTTTGATCACTGTCACCATCCGGCTCATTAGCAGCCATGGCGATACCGCCCGAAAGGCTGAGGATCAAAGCAGCCACCGACACTGCTGATAAGAATTTGCGCCCTGGTGCGTTCATATTGATCTCCTTTTTGTTTTCACAATGCAAACTCATCTTCGTTCATTGAACCTACTTCTCTTCGGTCCTCTCGACGCTCTTGCCCGTCTCAGCCTGTGCCGCTGCCACTGCTTCGCGGGCGTTCTTCTTATCCAATTGCACAATTGCGTACTGGGAGGCGCCGTTCGGGTCTGTGTACTGAATGGTGAGATAGTGCTTCTTTGAATGCGCCAACAGGAACATCGGAGAAATCAGTACGGCCTCGGTGTACCGTGGTTTCGACGCCTGCTCATAAAGCAGACTCTTAACTTGCGAATAGGGAATGCTGATGACCGCGCCACCCTTCTCAGCTTGAAAGTCGACCATCTTTTTCTCGGAATCGAAGACCAATGCTCCTTTGGTTGATCCGCCTGCCTTTTTCTGACCAGTGGAAGTCCCGGCGAAGAGTTCAGCGTGATCGAACTTGCGCGCACCTTGATCGGAGGTACGGGAACCAGCGGTTGCAGGAACTGCAACGGTTGTGATCCAGATCGCGCAGAGTGCCAGAAGCGATGAAAATCTGTTATTCATAAGCCACCTCAATGTTGAATTTGCGCCGGAGATCCGGTTTGTCGCCGGTACCAGGCGCTGCTGGATCAGCACCTTGCGCTTTGTGTCGCGATGGGTCAATACAACGGCAATCATGCATGCTGCATTTGTGCCTCACGGTCTAAATAACTGAAAAAGGGAGACCTAGAGAAATCCTCACGCGCGCAGAATGGAAAGTGCTAAACTTCTGCCACTCTAAAGAAGGAAGAACCGCTTGTGAGCCAGGCTCCTATGCCGACTGCCCCTGGGTCTCAACTCGTTCGGTTCGACGTGTTTGAGCTTGATCTCCGCGCCGGAGAATTGCGCAATGGCGGCATTCGGATTCGTCTGCAGGAGCAGCCGCTGCAGGTGTTACAGGCGCTTCTCGAAAAGCCGGGCGAGGTTGTGACTCGCGAAGAGTTACAGAAGAGAATCTGGCCAGCCGACACCTTCGTGGACTTCGATCACGGTCTTCATGCGGCCGTGAACCGGTTGCGCAGTGCGCTGAACGATTCGGCGGACCGTCCGCGCTATGTCGAGACGGTTGCCCGCCGGGGCTACCGTTTTATCGGACAACTTGAGAGCGCAAAGCCTGTACCCCCGGCGCCTCCTATCGCGAAAGACGATCTCCAACCAAAGACTAGACCCCGTGTGTGGAATTCGTGGACCGGGGTGCTTGCTGGCTTTACCATCGCGATTGCGATTGCCGCGGTGCTCGTGGCTGGAAATGTTTACGGACTGAGGGACTGGATTTTCGGCGGGCACACAACGACGCGGGCGTTCCGTTCATTGGTAGTGCTGCCGCTGGAAAACCTGTCGCATGACCCTGCTCAGGACTACTTCGCGGACGAGATGACTGAGGATTTGATCACCCAGTTCTCGAAGCTTGGAGACCTCAGAGTGATATCTCGCACTTCGGCAATGCAATACAAAGGAACGAAGAAGCCGCTGCCCCAGATTGCGAGTGAGCTCCACGTCGATGCCGTTTTGGAGGGAGCGGTACAGCTCGCTGGAGACCGGGTTCGGATCACCGCACAATTGGTTGACGGCAGCACAGATCAACACATATGGGCAGAGACTTACGATCGGGAATTAAGCAATGTTCTGCTGCTGCAAAGCGATGTTGCCCGCGACATTGCAAAACAGATTGACCTGCAATTAACACCGCAGCAGCAGCAACGTCTGGCCAAAGACGTTCATCAGGTCGATCCCCAGGCCTACCAGGCGTATTTGCTCGGCCGGTACTACTGGAATAAGAGGACCGCTGTCGGATTGGCCAAGGCAACCCAGTACTTTCAGCAATCCATCCAGAAAGATCCAAATTATGCCCTCCCCTACTCCGGCCAGGCCGACTACTACGCTTATCTGACCGTCCTGGGAGGCCCTGAGATCATGCCACCACGCCTGGCCATGGAACAAGCCAGAGCGGCCGCGGATAAAGCCCTGAAGCTGGATGACTCGCTGGCAGAGGCCCACGCATCGATGGGAAATATTCTGCATAACTATGATTGGAACTGGTCGGGGGCCGAGCGCGAATTCAAACGCGCAATCGAACTGAATCCGAACTATGCTATGGCGCACCATCTATATGCGCACCTTCTTATGGAAACCGGACGCACCGAAGAGAGCTTGGCCGAGGCCGGTCGTGCGCTGGAACTGGATCCTTACTCGCCGTTCATAAACAACGGACTTGCCCGCCAGTACTATCTTTCAAGGCAGTACGACAAAGCAATCGCTCAGTGCCAAGTAGGGTTGCAGATTGATCCCGGGTATCTCCCCGCAAGAATCCAACTCGCGTTGGCTTATGAACAGACGGGTAAGCTCACCGAAGCCATCTCGGAACTGGAGCAGGCCGCTGGTTTGATCGCAGGCAATGGACCATCACAGAATACGTCGAGTCCCGCCATCGACCCTCCCGTCCTACATGCCCTCCTAGGACATGCCTATGCTATTACCGGTCGGAGAACGGATGCTGTAAACGAGTTGAACAAACTACAGGCGGCGGCCCACAGCAGGTACATACCGCCTTCGTACATAGGAATCGTATGGATGGGCTTGGGCGACAAAGACAAGGCCTTTGACTGGCTGGAAAAGGGATTCCAAGGCCGGTCAGAGCATATGTTGTATCTGGGACTAGAGCCGCTGGTCGATCCCCTGCGTAGCGATCCCCGGTTTGATTCGCTGCTAAAAAGGGTTGGGCTCAAGCGCTGAGCTACCTTGTATCTTCCGGCAGTATGGCGGGATTTTGAGGATGAACCCGGCGGAAAATGCGCGGCCAAACTGGATTTTGGGTGGAGCAGGCCTTCCAGGCCTGCATCAGACCGTGCCAAGGACGTGCCGCAGCGCTGAAAGCGTTGCTCCACCCAAAATCTTGCCGCAATCGGCGGCTTCTACCTTACGACTTTTTCCATCATGTCTAAAAACTGTTGGTTCTGCTCGGAGGTGCCGATGCTCACGCGAATCGCAGTTGGCGCACCCCACAGTCGAAGCGGCTGAACTGTAACTCCACTGGCTTGCAAACGCTCGGCGAACGGGGCCGCATCTTCACTCAGCTCGCAGTAGAGAAAATTTGCCCAAGTTGGCGGGACCGGAAAACCCAGCTTCGTTAGTCCAGCGGTGAGTACTTCCGCTTGCTCAAAATTGTTCTCGACAGCTTTCCTGATGTGCTCTGAGTCGCGAAGTGCTGCCAAAGCTGCGGTCTGCGCCAGCGACGAGATTGAGAAGATGGTGCGCAGCGGCGCGAAGAGCGAGATCAGGCGGGCTGGGCCAATACCATAACCTACCCGCAGTCCAGCCAGTCCATGCGCCTTCGAGAATGTCTTCAGCACGATAACGTTGCGCTCTTGCCGCACGTAATCAAGCGACCGCGAGAATGTCACGCTCCGCTTCTGCGCAAATTGCTCGGCAAAGTCGCCATAAGCCTCGTCCAGCACAATCAGAACGTGCTCTGGAATTTTTGTGAGGAACCGATCTACCTCATCTGCAGTCACCAAAGTCGCAGTGGGATTGTTGGGATTGGCGATGAAGACTATACGTGTGTTGGCGTTGATTGCGTCCGCAATGGCGTCAAGGTCGTAACCGTTCTCGCGGGTCTTGACCTCGATCAAACTGCCCTCGGTGACTTGGGTTGCCAGTCTGTAAACGATGAAAGATCGCGCGCTGGTGATGGCGTTCAGGCCCGGCGCGAGCAGTGTTCTTGAGATCATGCAGAGCAATTCGGTCGCTCCCGCGGTGACCAGGATCTGATCTGGTCGCACACGGTGAAAATGCGCGATCTCTTCGTGGAGGTCAGTGGCCTGAATCTCGGGATAACGATGGATCTCAGCGAGCGCCGCTTCAATTGCCTTCAATGCCAGAGGAGAGGGACCGAAGGGATTTTCATTGAGATTCAGAGCGATTGGTTTCGCGCTACTCCCTGACTGCTTGAGCGGTCGGGATTGATTGCTTTCGGCCAGCCTGCGAATGTGCGGAGGCACGAACTGGCTGAAGTCGCTCATCTTTGTTTTCGTTGTTTACGTTTTCGTGGGGCTCGGTCCAGTGGGAGCCTCTTGGGCAATCCTGACGCGACTTTCAGTTTCTCGATCTCTCCGATGCTTAACCGGCGGAACTCTCCAGGAGGCACATCCAAACTCAGCGGGCCGTAGCCGACACGCTTGATCTTCTCGACATGGTGGCCAATCTCCTCGAACATGCGCCGAATCTGGCGGTTCCTTCCCTCAGTTAGGGTTACCTCATACCACGGGTTGTCGGACTCGCGCACTAGCCGAATCCTTGCTGGCGCAGTCCTCACCCGTTCTGGTTTGCGATTGTCACTCCGCAAGCCTTTAGGGTGGAATTTACTTTCAGCGGAAATCATTAGCCCGTGCCGCAGCCTTTCCAAGCCTTCGGCGGCGGGTGCCCCAGCGACTTTCACGACGTACGTTTTCGTGACATGCGACGCAGCTTTCATCAGGCGGTGCGCGAGATCACCGTCATTGGTCAGCAAAAGGAGACCTTCGCTGGCGTAATCGAGACGTCCGACAGGATATACGCGCGCCCGGATGCCTCGCACCAGATCCATAATCGTGGGCCGGCCTTCAGGATCACGCAGCGTGGTGACGTATCCTTTAGGCTTGTTCATCAGCAGATAAATGTGCCGTTCGGCGCCGTGCAGCAGTTTTCCGTTTACGCGAATATGATCGCGCTCGATATCAGCCTTGGTTCCGAGTTCGGTGACGATCTGTCCATTGACTGACACGGCGCCGGAGGTGATCAGCTTCTCGGCGTTACGGCGCGAAGCTATTCCGGCAGCAGCGATGATTTTCTGTAAGCGCTCGGCAGGCATGTATGGAAAAGGTTATCAGGAAAAGGAGAGCAGAACAGCGCGAACGGGTTCGAGGGAAGCTTTGCTGATCCTGCTTTCGGGAAGGGCACGGCTTTCAGCCGTGCCGATAGAATCCAGGCCGACTTGGCGGCACGACTGGAAGTCGTGCCCTTCCCAGTTCTCCTCAGGTTTCCTGAGTCCCTAAAGCGAGCAGTCGCTAATCAGGCGCTTTTGCCAGTTTCGGCAGGAGCAGGTTCCGCTCTTGCCGCCGCAGTTTCGGAGGACTGGCTCTGCGCCTGCGGCGACTCGGTCGGCATCAGGTCACTCTGAAAAGATTCAGCTACGAGTTTCTCGAATTCCTCCATGCTGGGCAGTTCGTTTACGTCTTTCAGGCCGAAACGCAGCAGGAATTCCTTTGTAGTCTTGTATAAGATCGGACGACCGATAACTTCTTTTCGTCCCGAAGTCGTGATCAGCTTGCGATCCAGCAGGGTTGCTATTACTCCGCTCGAATCCACTCCGCGAATCTCGCTGATTTCGGGTACTGTCGCCGGCTGCTTGTAGGCGATCACCGCCAGGGTCTCGAGGGCGGGAAGTGAGAGGCGTATTGGTGGTTTCAGATTTTTTGCGTACGCCCGCACCAGGTCGTGCTGTTCTGGTTTGGTGGACATGCGATATCCACCGGCGATTTGTCGCAGCTCGATGCCGTGGCTTTCGGAGGAATAATCCGTAATTAACTCCTCGATCGCTGCCCGCACCTGCGAGCGGACTTCGGCGTCATCGCTGGCACCTGTGGCAATCACAGACTCCTTCACCAGTTGGACGATTTGATCCAGAGAAATCGGCGTCTCCGCCGCGTAGACGATGGCTTCGACTTGTGCTTTAAGACTCATAGCCTATGTCTGTAGAGACGTAGCTCGCTACGTCTGCGAATGTGATCGCAACCAAGAAGACGTAGCGGAGCTACGTCTCTACTACACGCAAATTTACTTCCAGTCATCCCTGACCGCCGCTTGTTCTCGCATCACCGCGTCAAATCCCGCGTGTTTGCGTAGCAGGATTTCGCCAAACAAACGGTCTTGCCGAAGCTGGATTGCCTGCAGCCGCACCAGTTCTAGCAAGGCCAGAAACATGCACACCAGAGCCTGCCGCGATTGTACATTCTGCAAGATCTGCCTCAATCGTAGTGGCCGGTCTTCGAGCGAAAGCCTCCGGCGCAAATAGTCAATCATCTGGCTTACAGTGACGGTCTCGTCATCCACCTGCATGATCGGCCGCGAGCGCACACGCTCCAGGACCTGCTGGAATGTCTTCACCAAATCGATGACGTCTGCCGCAATCTCCGGTTCCGTCCCTGGCGCTTCCATGAAGTCGCGAATCGCTGGATTCGACCTTACCGCGTCTTCGATTTGCTGTTTCTGCATCAGCATCTGCGCTGCCGACTTAAACTTCTCATGCTCGATCAGCCGGTTCACCAGTTCAGCTCGGGGATCATCCTGGGCTTCCGAAGAAATTGCCGGATCGCGCGGAAGCAGCATTTTCGACTTGATGTGAATCAGCACAGCCGCCATATAAATGAACTCAGCAGCGACGTTCACGTCGAGCTCACGCAACTTCTCTACGTATGCCAGGTATTGGGCAGTGATTTGTGCAATGGGGATGTCGTAGATGTCGATGTCCTGCTTGCGCACCAAATCGAGCAGCAGATCGAGCGGCCCTTCGTAGACGGTGCCGACGGTGACGGCGAAAGGGAAGTCGTTCTCTTCTTTTTTCACGCCGGGTGCGTCGGCGGGGGCAGCGACCGAAGCAGGAGCCAAGCGAGATTGTTCCTCGACCGCGATTTTTGCTTCTTCGATCATCAAAGTTCTACTGTGCTCCCTGTGCGCTGCTCGGCGTTTCGTAATCGAGCGACATCTTCATTGCTGCCCGCACTTCGTCCATCGCACTGGACGCGACTTTCCGCGCCCGCTCTGAGCCTGCCTCCAGAATATCCCAGGCGAGCCGCGGATTCTCCTCGTATTTTTTCCGCCGCCCCTGCATCGGCTTCAGAATCTGGACCAGAGAGTTCGCGGCCCAGCTCTTGCATTCGATGCAGCCTATGCCAGCCGTCCGGCATCCCACATCCACTTTAGCGTTGGTTTCGCGATCGCTGAAGATTTTGTGCAAGTCGCCCACCGGGCATACGTCCGGGTTGCCGGGATCGGTCCGGCGCACGCGCGCAGGGTCGGTCACCATGGTCTTAAGCTTCTGCCGCACCACCGGCTCGGGATCGGTGAGCAGAATGGTATTGCCGTACGATTTCGACATCTTGCGGCCGTCGGTTCCAGGAAGCTTTGCGGCTGGCGTGAGTAAAGGCTGCGGTTCGGGGAAAACCGGTGTCCCGCGCAGGGTATAAAACATGTTGAAGCGGCGTGCGATTTCCCGCGTGAGTTCCACGTGAGGAACTTGATCTTCCCCGACGGGAACAAAGTCGCCTTTGTAAATCAGAATGTCCGAGGCCTGGAGTACTGGGTATCCCAAGAAACCATAAGTGCCTAGATCTTTCTCGGTGATGTTGTCGCGCTGCTCTTTGTAGGTGGGGACGCGCTCCAGCCATCCCAGGGGTGTGATCATCGAAAGGAGCAGATGCAATTCCGCATGTTGCGGCACATGAGACTGGATGAACATGGTGCAACGCTCTGGATCAAGCCCGGCTGCCAACCAGTCCAGCAATACTTCCAGCGAATTCTGTTTTACCTGCGAGGTGTCTGCGTAATCCGTGGTAAGAGCGTGCCAGTCGGCCACGAAGAAGAAGCACTCGTACTGGTCCTGCATGCGGACCCAGTTGTCCAGCGCGCCCACGAAATTTCCTAGATGGAGCTTTCCCGTGGACCGCATGCCGCTCAAAACCCGTTTCCGCTGATTTCGCGAAGCCATCATGCTTTCAGGAGAACCCACTCAAACATTCTGAGCACCGGCCCAAGGACCGTGTTCAGGAAACTACCGCCGAAGTAAACCAGAACCAGCAGACCGATGAGTCCCATCATGTCATACACGCGCCTCACCGGCTCCGGCAGGAAATGGCGAAGTACATGACTGCCATCCAGGGGAGGAACGGGGATCAGGTTGAAGACTGCGAGCACTAAGTTGATGACCAGCAGTTCGTAGAAAAGCACACAGAAAGGAACCAAGATCGATTGAGACCGTAGCGGGTCCGGGCCTATGATCTGTTCAATTACCTGTCTGCCTGGGGCGGAGGTCACCTTTACTAACAGCAGTACCGCCGTCGCAACGCTCGCAACCGCAAAATTACTTATCGGTCCCACCACTGAGGTCAAAATGTCGTCGAGCACCGGATTGCGAAAGTTCTCAGGATTAACCGGCGTGGGCTTGGCCCATCCGAGCATGGGTATATGCGCGAAGACCGCGATTAGTGGCAGCAGGACCGTGCCCACCGGGTCGATATGCTTGATGGGATTCAGAGTGATCCGCCCCAACATGCGAGCGGTCGGATCGCCGCGCAGGTTGGCCATCCAGGCGTGCGCCGACTCATGAACGCTAATCGCGAACAGAAACGCAATTATCTGAAAGAGGATTTCGACGTATTCCAGGGTCATTCCGGGTTGGCTTCGATACTAACACGCGAAACACCGGTGCGGCGCAGTTCGGAGTGCATACGAGTCCTGGATCGTGCCCTCGAGTAAATCTCAGACGTCATGCCTTGTCGTCCGGCTCTTTCAGCGGCTCCGGGGCAATCGTCTTTACCTTAATCGTTTTCGCCGGAACTCCCCCGACAACGTGAAACGGCGCCACATCTTTCGACGCGACGCCCATCGAACCCACCAGTCCGTGCTCAGCAACTCGCACGCCGCTCAACACTGTCGCGTGATAAGTCACACGCGCGCGAGGCCCAAGTTCCGTCTTATGATTGGAAATAATCATGCCGTCGTTTAAGTCATGTGCGTGGGTGTAGACATTGGCGTAGTCCGAGATCGAGCTGCCGGCATGGATGATCAGTTCGCCGCGATCATCCAGCAGGACGTACTTGTGTATGGTGCAATTGTCTTCGACCGTCAGGTTGTAACCAAAGGTAATTTCGACTCCGTGAAAGATCTTCACATTATTGCCGCAATGTTTGAAGACGTGGCGCGCCAGCATGGCCCGCATCCGGAATCCCAGCCAGTGATTCAGTCCCACAGGCGAGCGGTCGTACATCATCCAAAACCAGATCAGCGGCTTGCGTTCGCCATACTTCGTTGCATCGGCGTCGCCGTAATATTCGGGTTCGAGAGTGGCATTGCGAGGATCGAACGAGTGCACCAGGGCCCGCTGCGCAAGATCACCTTCAGGAGCGGCATATTTCTTTCCGAGGTAAAGCTGGTGCAAGGCATCCCGTACGATGTCACTCCGGTGCTCTGGATCAGGATTCTTGAATTCAGAATCCGTGCGTTCAATCCATTCCAGGAAAGTTTTTTGCGCTTCGGGTGTGGGCCCAAGGTTGCGGTATTCGTATCTTGGCATCGGGATTCGACCTCTCGATAAGTCGTCAAACATAGCATAGTCGCTAAAGTTCCCGCCCTGTCTCTGCAAAAGAGCGAGAGACAAACGCGGCATACTCGCGCGTGACCTGGGGAACTACTTCTGCGTGACTGTGAGTTTATGCGGCCCTACGGTGGCCGTATCCAGGCGGTCGGGAAGTGAAAAGCGCGAATCGAGCCCAAGCTCTGGGTACTTTGGCTGAAGATATTTTTCCACGAACAGTTGCAACACAAACCGCGGTATTTCAACCCCGTCCAACGACACTGAATCAACCTGGACGTAACCTTGTCTGCCGGCGCCGTGCGCGTGCGCGACCACAACTACATCGTGGACGCCGCTGAAAATCGAGAGCAGTGGGTTTGAGGAGCCCGTCCCCTCACGGATACGATCGAAGTCCACCCGGGCCGTTCCAGTGATGATTCCAGGTTCGCCCGCCAACTTTACAGACTGAACTCCCTCGGGCAAGATCACGTTGTCCGAAGCGAGATAAGAATTGATTTCTGGCTCACTGAAAACTGTAGGTGTTTGGTCGGGACGTGCCGCCTGGCCGTTGGCCTCAATGTGACGCAGCTTTTGCTCCGTGCTGGCGACGTCAGACGAACGAGAAGTTCTTGCCGGTGAGGCGGATGAACCTAAGAGCAAGATCGTCGTGCAGAGAATCAGAGCTTTCACGGTTTCAAAGCAGCTTGCGTCGCTGTGGCTGGGATTGGCGTGACGCGCGTCTTGACCAGAGTGCCCGCGAGGCCGTAACCAACGGTGCTCTCGCCCACCATTTTCAAATTCAAAGCTCCTGTCAAAAATGCGCTTCCGCTTACTCTATAAACTCCGGCGGCAGTATCTAGTTTCGCGTCTTCGAATGAAAATTTTCCCTCATGCAGCAGGACCTTACCGGAGAAGCTGCTGGCACGCAGAGGGCCGGACCTACTGCTTAGCACAATGTGCGGGAATTCGCCGTCTTTGATTGCGAAACTGGCACTGAGATCGGCAGAGTCCAGCAAGTCGTGAAGTCCCCAACCGGCGGCTTTGACCTCGTACCTTGCTGTTCCCGTTCCGTCAATCCATTCATCCTGAGTTAGATCCGCAATCTGGCCCAGAGCCAAGTTCTCCAAGCTGCCCGCGCCCTGATATACCGGTGGCCGGGCAGAAAAGTCTGCTTTCCAAACCCCAGTTACTCCGCCCCCCAGAAACTCTCCGCGCATATTCGCGAGAGTAAGCTTGCCCTGGTCCAGGTCAACATCGGAGGTAAACCGGGTGCAAGTTGACTTTCCCAGCAAGAGTTTGTCGATGGTAACTTTGCCGCCTGCCCGCGCCTGCAGCAGGTATGGCAACTGAGTCTCGCGGGAAGTTAGAAACTTGTACCACGATTTCTTTCTCGCCTGAGGATTGAGCAATTCATTCAAATCTGCCGCACTGACCTCGGCTGTGTGCAAATTGAACTGGAGAGCGCAGTCGCGGGGGACCGGGCATGGCCGCGACATCCTTAGTGAGCCGCGCCACACCGCGTCCGCAGCGGAGGCATTCAGGTTCTGCACGTTCACGGAATCTTGGTTGAGGACGAGACTCGCACTGGCTATCTGCAACGGCGCGTTCAATCCCCGGACCTGAGCTCGCACCGACCGCAATTGTGCTGTGCCCAGCACCATGGGACGTTGAGTGCCGCGCCAGGTGCCTGCGATCGTCAGGTCAATGGTTGAACTTCCATCGGTCGTCACCGCGGGAGCAGGTATGCCCAGGGTGCGCGCAACTTGCAGGAGCCGTTTGATTCCGGCATCACCGTGGACTGAGGCTTGGTATCCGGACCACGAAAGTGAAGCGCGGGCCTGCAGAGGAACTGGTTTGCCCAGAACTACATTGACCGGGCCAATTTCAAGCCGTGGACCTGTGTCCGAAGCTCGATTGGCTTGCGTTTTCGGAACCTGTGCTGCAGAAACTAAAGATGCCGAGATTAAAGATAAAGAAAACGGAACCCGGCCAAGAACCAGCTCCGGCGCGGTGCTACCCGAGCTCAACGCGAACTCTTGAAGCTCGCCATCACCTGTCCACTGAGCGGGTTCTGCGAAATCGTTACGGCTGAACACCAGGGTTGTATTCACGCTGCCCATGGCAACCAGATCTTCGGGAATGTTTCCCTTCGCATGACGCGCCAGTTCTACCACGGCTTGTGCCGGCACCCGGCTTGCGACAAACGACAAGCGATAGGATGAAAGCAGCAAGCCCGATGCGTTCCCCTTCAGTTCCAGGGAGCCGTCCCCGACAGGCGCGCTACAGTCGACATTCGAGAGGGCTTTCTCAAACGAGCTGTACTCCGCGGCACAGTGGGCCACAAGTCGCAGAGGCCCGTTACCAAAGACGTCATATCTGCGAAAGTCGTCAATCGAACTATCTGCGGTGATCTTCAGGTCTCCAGGAGTGCCCGACAACGTGCCGGAAAGAACGACACCGCCGCGCCATCCCTGGTCACTCCCGTAAATGAGCTTCGAGACCTGTCCAATCTGGGCCTGCTTCCAAGCAAATGCAAACTGCACAGGTGTCTCGTGGAGCACAGGCGCCCGCCGCCAAATGCCACTTACGTTGATCAGACCCGTGTCGGTCAGATTGGCGTCCGTGCGTATCGGTCGCGCCTCCAGTCGCATACCCCAGGTATTCTCTGACTCTTGCCATAGTGCGAACTGCGCATCGGTGAAAGCGAAATGCGTCTTTTCCGTTCCGATCTTGAAATTGATTCTGGCCTGCGTCGCTTCGATATAAGGGAATTCGGGGCGAGGTTCGCGTTTGCCCGAGGCAGTGGGCGCCGTCGAGATACTGGCCGTCCGCTGCAGAAGGTCTTCCAGGTTCCATTTGCCCTGTTGATCTCGAGCGAGGTTCAGGCTGGCTTCGCTCAGGCTTAAACTTGCAATCTCAATTCGCCCATGAAGCAGGGCCGCAACTCGCAACCATGCGGTTACGTCCGGAGAGCGCAGGAATGGCTCGGCGCCAAACCCAGCATCGTCACGAATCAGCAAGTTTTCGAGTTCAAAACCCGGGCGGGGAAGAAATCGGAGGTGCAGAGAAGTCAGCTCGACGTGCCTGCCCAATGCCAGACTGATGGATTGCGAGACTCTCCCACGAAGGTACTCTGCCGGCGGCCGTATAAGAAACAGCGCCAAAAGCAGCAGGCACACCAAACCCACACCGCGCCTGGAAAACAGGGTCTTCAATTCACCACCTTGAAAGTTCGTTTCCAGCGGGTCTCATCGAAGAAATGAATAACCACATGCGCCAGAAACGAAAGCCGTTGGCCCATTTCTTTCTGCTGATATTGGTCGGAAGGGGTCTCAAACGACCAGTAGATGAACATGGGACGCCCAATAACATTTTCTTTCGGAATGAATCCCCAGTAGCGGCTGTCGAGGCTTACGTCCCGGTTGTCACCCATACCGAAGTAGCTATCCGGAGGCACCACAATCTCGCCATTCTCAATATGCAGAGGCATGGTCAGCTTCCACTCCGAGGTCACATTGCTGTAGTCCGGCGCCGGCACGGCAGGAAAGTTGTCGCGGTAGGGATTGTATCCACCGTAAGGATCGGACGTGCTGTGGATTACGTAGGGTTCATTCAGTTTTTCGCCGTTTCGAAAGACCACTCCATCGCGGAGGTGAAGCCGGTCTCCCGGGATCCCAATGATTCGCTTCACTACATAAAGATCAGGTTCCGCGGGCGAGAGAAATACCACGATGTCGCCGCGATGGATCTGGCGATAGGGAACGATAGGACCAACCCAGTGGGTCGCAGGCGAAAACTGTACGCGGTTCACGAACACATGGTCGCCGACCAGCAAAGTATTCTCCATCGACGACGAAGGAATCTCAAATGCCTGAAGCACAAACGTGATGATGAAAAGGCCGGTCACCAGCACACCTGCCAGGGACGCAAGAAATTCGACAGTAGTTTCTCGCGGTTTTTCTCCTTGCTGTTCTTTCTTCGCCACTCGTTCGTCCTCTTCGGAGTTTATTGGACCAGCCGCAGCGTACGGTCCCAGCGCGTGATCTGCATGAAGTGGCTCATCGCATAGATGAACCTGGCAAGTTTATCACCCGACGACGGGTCGGATAGGTCCTGGCTGCGCATGGACCAGTAAATCACCAGCGGCCTGCCCACAATGTTTTCCTGGGGCACGAACCCCCAGTAGCGGCTGTCCAGACTGTCGTCCCGATTGTCGCCCATCACGAAATAATTTCCTTCCGGCACGATCAACTGATCAGCCACAACCAGTTTCTGCATCTGCGAGAACCAGTTGCCGGTGAGGCCGGGCACGGTATGATTCAACCGCGGGAAATCGTCACGAAACATTACCTCCGGCGTCGAGTTGTGGGGCCGGAAATAGTGCACATAAGGCTCCAGCACCGGAATCCCATTTACATAAACTTGCCGGTTGATAAGCCGGATGTGGTCTCCGGGAATTCCTACCACACGCTTCACAAAGTGCTCACTGGGATGAACCGGATAATGAAACACAACAATATCGCCGTGCTTTACTTTGCGATAAGGCAGCACCTGGCCCCAGAAGCCATCGCTGCCAAAGTGCAGCTTGTCGACCAGCAGGTAATCGCCGATCAGCAGCGTGTTCTCCATCGATTCGGAAGGAATTTGGAAGGCCTGCACAATGAAGGTCACAACGAAAACTGCGATAACGATTGTTCCCACCAGCGACTGCAGCGACTCGGGCCAATCGGAGGAGCGGTGATGACGCCTGTGACCGATGTTCACCGTGATCCTCCGTTGTCATTCGAAGGTCGCGAAGTTAGATACTCCAACACTTGCCGGGCCGCGTCTTGCTCAGCGTTCTTCTTGGTCGAGCCTTGCGCACGGCCGGTGAATTCGATTTGCCCGTCGTCCAGTGCATCCAACCGTGCCTCAATTGTGAACGTCTTCTGATGCTCCGGGCCGGACTCCTTGACCAGCACGTAGACCGGCTGCGGCCGTCCTGCGGCCTGTAAGGTTTCCTGCAGGGCTGATTTGTAGTCTGTGACCTTACCTGCCTTGCCGCTCGAAACAAACTCTTCGAGTTCTGGAAGCACAATCTGCTGCACGATCAGCGAACGTGCTGCCTCAAGTCCGGCGTCCAGATAAACAGCGCCCAGGATTGCCTCCAGCGCATCTACCAGGATCGCTGATTTGTTTCGCCCTCCGCTCTTTTCTTCGCCCCTGCCCAGACGCAGGTAGCGTCCCAGTTCCAATTGTTCGGCCACGCGGATCAGATGGTTCTTGCTGACCAGGTGCGCGCGTAATTTCGAAAGCTGCCCTTCGTTGAATTGCGGGAAGCGCCGGAATAATTCTTCGGTTGTGACCAGTCCCAGTACCGCATCGCCTAAAAACTCGAGCTGCTCATTGTCGGCGGCGCGTTCGGATCCCGCAGGGCGGAGGCTTTCAGCTTCCCGGGCTTGGGAGCTGTGAGTGAGCGCCTGATCGAGCAATTCCCTGGATGCGAACAAGTGCCCAAGCGTCTTCTCCAGGGTGACAACTTCTCGAGCATGCGTAGTCACTGTAGGAATCATTCCGGGGCTCAGTGGCTTGGCGGAGCAGAATTTTGGGGTGCTGGCGCAGCTGATGAATTGCTTCCATTAGTCACCATCACCAGCCGATCTCTTTCGTTGCGCGCCATCTTGCCGACGTCAGTATCGTCCTGGGACAGTTCGACGGCACGATTGGCCTGCTGCAAAGCATCGCTATATTTTTTTTCCTGGTCGAGCGCCAGCGCCAGCCGCAGAATGACCACCGCATCCGGATTGCTGGAATCCGCCTCGATTGACTTACGCAGACTCGCTTCGGCGTCCGGGTATTGCTCCCGCTTGTACTGGATGGTGCCAACAATCGCCAGCGCGGTGGAGCGCAAATATCGCTTGTAGGCTTCAACTTTGTCGGGCGGGCTTCCCGCAGGCACAGCTAAATCGGTTTCGACGGTTTCCAAAGAATGCTGCGCGAAGCTGAGCGCCTGGTTCTCGCGCTGGTCTCTGTCCAAATCGGTCGGCGAAGTGCGTTCCTGCAGAACTTGTGCAACCACGATCAGGGCTTCCGGATCATCTTTATCGATGCTCAAGACTTTCAGGCCCATATCCATCATCTTGTCTGAATTTCCCGCTGCCCGATAGCTATTCATGGCCGCCCGGTAGAGCAGAACGCGAAGATCGCTGTCAGGGAACTTCGCAGCAAAGTCGTCTGCCGCCTTCGCCATGGCTTCGGGATTCTGCGCATTTGCGATTGCCGTCTGCCATGCCTGGTATTCGGCCTGGTTTTTTGCCTGAATGGGAGGCCGGCCCGTCGGCTGCGTTGATTGCGCCTGGGATGCCGACGGCGCGTGTGGCGGGGTTTGACTTTGCGCGGCCCCGAATCCCGTCATCGCGAACACGGCAAACAGCGTCGCTGCTCTTTTCATTACCCTTCTCCTTTTAGCGTTCTCAGGAACGACGACCCGACGCGGAACTAATTCTTTTCTTCCTCTGCCGCCGGGGAATGGTTGGGCGGCTCGTAAGGCTTTTGCAGGCCCCGCTCGGCGGCGGCTTTAGCCTCCGGCAAAGTGTCGCTCGCACCCGCTGCCGCCTTGTAATGCGCCACCGCTGCATCCCGTTCGTCCTGCAGATCCATGATTCTGCCAAGATAAATATGCGACCAAGCCACCACCTTCGGCTCGCTGGTTGCCTGTAAAGCTTTTTCGAAATAATCGCGCGCTCCATCCATGTTCCGATTCAGGGAGATCTGCGCCAAGATGAACAGCGCCCGCCCTGGGTCTTCGGTCTTTTCGGCGAGAGCTTCTTTCGCGAGCTTCTCCGCCGTGGCAGCGTCTCCCGCCGATAAACGTTCTTCCGCCGTGACCAGCAGCTTCCCTTCCGCCGGACGCGAAAGGTGCAGCAGTTCGGGTTCGGCGGTGCCGGCGAATTGAATCTGGGCCGCCCGCCTCCGTTCCGCGCGAACATCAATTGCCGCCAGCATATTCGGGAACGCGACCTTGAAACCGATGCTATCTTTCTCGAATTGCAGAAGCCGCTCGTAGAAATACCGCGTCAGAATAAGTCCCTGTTCCATGGACTCTTCCACAGCCCGGTCCTGTTCTGTTTGCGCGGCCTTCCCGCCGCTGAGTGTGCGCGCCTCCACGGCGCGGATTACGCACTCGGTAACCAACAGGGAAGGATCTTCCTTGAAGTTCTCATCCATTGGCGCCAGCTTCACCGCGTCCATCAGAGGATCAATCTTGCCCAAATTCCCGGAAAACTTTCCTATCGTCGGATCGAGCAGATAGTGAAGATAAGCATGCCGGATGAGGTCCATCTTCCATCTGGAGTTCGTCCCCGGCGTGATTACAACGTAGTAATCCGAAGCATAATTGCGAGCGTTGGTGTCTGACGGTGCGCCCATCGGTTCTACAAACATCGTGAACGATCGCCCCAGATAGCTGTTGGACGGCAGCTTGAGGTAAAGCTCAGTGTCGAAAACCATCTTAGACAGAGCATCGCGATAGCGATTTGCCAATTCAGAGTAGGCCGCGGAATGGCGTTCCCAGATGCCATGAATCCCAACTTCGGTGTAAAACTTTCCCAGCGGCGGAACCAGACCGAGCACGCCACTTGCATCCGGAGGCAAATCTGATTCTTTAACCTTGGGAGACAGAGCCGGCGGAGCCGTCAAGTATAGCGCCAGTGAAATATATTGCGAAAGCGTGCGGGTGTCGTCTCTCTGCTGGTGATCGTGGTAGAAGGCGCAAAGCGAATCGGTTGCAGCTTTGGCCTGCTCGGAAGCTTCAATGCTGCGTCCCACTTCGCCGCGAATGGCCAGCCGGATTGGGTCAGAGGAGGCAAGTTCCGCGTCGTACCCACAGGCGTTGATCGCCGTCAGCACGGTAAACAAAGTTTCGCTATTGTCGAGGGTCACCGCATTCTGAGCCACCAGGTGCTGGGAGCAAAGAGCGAAAGCGGCAATCAGCCAGAACAGGCGGCTGAAAGTCAGGGAAATGCGATTCAAGAAAACGAAAGTCAGGAAACTCCTCCTCTGGGGGTGGACTGGCCAGTGGGTCTCTGGATAAAAGTTTAAGAGGTTCCCCGCCGAGGGTCAAACGTGAACCTGGAGCGCCGCGCAGGAGATGCACTTCGCCCTGGCTAGAATGCCCGTCCCTACAGAGTAATTCAGTTCAGGCGGCCAATTCGTAGCTGAACAGCTTTTTCACGTACCTATCTTTGCATCTCTCCGAACAGAAATGCACGGCCATCGGATGCACGGCCTCAGGTTGAGACCAAGCGGACAGGATATTGATCTCGCGGCGCGCCGACTGAACTCCCACGCTCTCAGCCGCCAGCCCCAGAATCCAGGATTGATTTTCTTTCTTTCGCTTGTGACAGGAATCGCAAACATACTCAATCATCGTGGTAGCCTCCGGGCACCAAGGTTAGATGCCAATTACTAGTGACCCGCCGCTTGGCAGCTCATTCCTTTGTGCTAACCTGTGAATAACTTCAAGCCGGGATGGCGGAACTGGCAGACGCAGCGGACTCAAAATCCGCCGGTGCTTAGCACCTTGGGGGTTCAACTCCCCCTCCCGGCACCAACCTCAAAGTCGCGTCGGACGCGGGTCCAACGCACCTTAGACGCTTCGAAATCCCGAGCAGGAATAGGCGCAAAATTGGGCTTGTGACGCCGTTGTGACGGGAAGAGAGCGCAAACCGCTGTTCATTCACAACTTTAAGATTGGTGCCGAAGAAGGGATTCTGCGCCACCGATGAAACTATTGGGTTTACGAAAAGCCGGGTAACCGCCAGACCTAGAATTTTCAATAACACTGGAAAAATGGACCCCTTGATCGGGTAACCGATTTCCGTGTACTCGGTATAGCGCGTCTCTGCTGGGAAGTAAACCAGAAAAGTTTGCGGATTGGCTCAGAAAAACAGTAGGATGACTCACGTTGAGTGGAGGTGGAGGTTAGCTTGCCGTCATCCAGCCATCTGTAGATGGTGGAACGGCTAACTCTTAGGATTGTCGCAGTCTCGTTGACTGTCACGACGGCTTTGTTCCGCCAACGTGCTGTGTCTCCCATAGATTGCTTCACTGCGGCGGAAATGCTGACATTTTGTCCAGCTTTCAGACTCTCGCAAATTGAAACGGTAATATCCCAAGGTAGCCCCAAGTCGTCCGATTGTTCACGCAAGTCGCGTGCAAGGCCGTCCAGGTAGCTGAAGTCTGAACTGGAATAGATTGGCAACGTTATGTCGTCTGGTTGTTCTGTCTCGATCACAGGATATGACGTGCCGGGATTGTTCCAATCGAACGCGCGGTGTACCTGAAGGCGTCCATTCGGCATTCGCACCAACAGGCGCTTACCCCCCTTCTTAGAGTAATGAAGTAGTTCGGACAGCAAGTCAGCAGGGGTGAGATCCGCTAAACCGTCGTTTCTTAAGTTCGTCACAATTTCGGCGATGAATCCGGTGAAATGGATCTCCGCAAGGCGGTAGTGATTCTCTCGCTTTCGCGAGATGCTCTTATTCGTTCGTCGTATCGCCGCGGGTGAGCTGGCATTGATTGAATTTGGGTGTTTGGTTACGGGAACGTTGGCTAGGCCTTTCACTCCGCACCTCCTGTGGCGCTCTTGCGGCTTTGGTGTTGAAGATAATGAGCGCCGATAACCAGAATGTCTATAGTTACGGTCTAGTAAACAATTCGCCTCTTCGGGGACGGGAACACTTCGCTTAACCGGAGGCAGTATCTGTCTTTAACATGCGTTCAGGATTATGTAAGCGCGATTCAGGGATAATTCGTTCGTGCCGCGGAGGCAATAGGCGACGCGCACCAAAGATTTACGTGAGTGATTGTCCGCCTGAGATGCGCTCAGATAACGTGTGACAAATGCTGGGTCTCTCGGAGCATCTCGGTCCGATCCTGCTGCTCACGATTCAAGGAAGATACCACCGCACTTCAGGACGAGGCATCCGGTGAGAGGAGCAGATCGTCCCTCGCTCGGTCCTCTCGCGTCCTAAGTTGAGACTCAAATTTCTACCGGCAGTTTCATCACGCCGGCGGGCCGTTCCTCCCGGAGAATGCGTAGCGAATAAAGAGCGAAACTGTTAGAATCGGTCGTCATGTCACGGCGTCCCGAGGGCAAGAAAGAGGATGTGCTTACCCGCGAAGAACTGAAAGAGCTTCAGCAGCGACTTTCCCATCTGAGCACTCCGGCTGTTGAGGAGTTCTACCGTAGTGTCCATCACCGATGTTCGCTGCAACCGCGCTGGCTTCCGAGTCCCCGGTCTATTCAGGAACTCGTCCAGGCGTGGAAACTGCTGCGGAAGTGGCGGGGTTAAAAAAGATTCATGATCGATGAGTGTAATGGGGATTTAACGCCAATTATCCTTCTCAGATCGTGCCAACTCCCGAGCCTTCATTGACTTGCCCCTCGCATCGCGCCAGGCGATGTCTCAACAACAATCCACCACAGAACTACTCCCGCAGGTGATGAAAACCCTTTCACATGCATCGCGCCAGGCGATGTCTCAACAACAATCCACCACAGAACTACTCCCGCAGGTGATGAAAACCCTTTCACATTGACAGGAAGAGGGATTGGGAACACGATGGCAGCCCCGGTTCGCCTCGGTAATTTGGAAGACGCTGCTCCCTGCAACAGTAGAGCCGATGCTCCACCCGGCGGAGGTCCACGGGCAAAACCAAATAAGGAGAACGGCCATGATAAAACCTCCGGAAACTTCCGAGACTCTCCCCTCGACGGTGGAGCGGAAGCTCCCCACGACATCCTCGCCCAGCCGGCGGAAATTCATGGGCCAAATAGCAACAGCCGCAGCTACGGCCAGCGCAATCGGCCTGACTCCCGCACTCGGCGGAAAAGAGTCCCAGGCCGAAGCCTCGGTCATAAAGTATAAGGACAAGACCCGCGCAGGGAGAAGCTTGGCGTACCGCGAAGCCGTGGGTTTGTCTGAGTATATTGACCTGGGAGTCCTGCCCGACAATGGCGATGCAGCGCGGTTCACAGATCACAGCGGCAGTTGGAGCAAAGTGCTGTTGCACGACAGCCTTGGCATCGTCAATCAAGCCGCCTGGACCAGCTTTACAAAAGCTTTAACGAGCGGCAAGTTCTCGGATTTCGAGAACATCATCGTCGGCAACCCCGGTGGAACGAACTTCACCGCCACCTTGAATGGCCCGCAGGCCGCGCTGGCGTACGACCTGGAAGGACTCGACTCACATGCCACTAACATTCCGCCGGCCCCGAGCGTCACCAGCGCGCAGACAGCGGCCGAGGAAGTCGAGCACTACTGGGGCGCCCTGCTGCGCGACATACCGTTCGCCGAATACACGAACAGTGGGTACAGTACATTGCCTGCTCAGGCCGCCGCTGACCTGAACAACATGTCATTTATTCGGAGTGGCGCCAACAACTACATTCCGTACCCGGTCACGCCGCAGAACCTGTTCCGGGGCCAAGTCGTCCCAGGGGACGGCAACGTTCAAGGACCACACGTCTCGCAACTTCTGCTGCAACCGACGTACTATGGCCCCCAGCCCCTCAACCAAATGCTGCAAAATTTTCTTCCCGGGCAAGACTTCCTGACCGATCCCAGCGAGTTCTTGAGGGTGCAAAATGGTTTCCTCCCGAGTTACTCACTGCAGTTTGACGCGGTAAACTGCTTCCTTCGGAATGGCCGGGCGCTTGCGGCGTACACCCATGTGGACGCGCTCCATCAGTCGTATTTCGTCGCCGCGCTGGTGTTGTTGGGAATCAATGCACCGCTGAACCCGGGTATTTCCTACAACGGTTCGAAGACAGAACACGGCTTTGGCACCCTGGGCGGGCCAGACATTTTGGGAACGATCCCCGAAATGGCCACGCGGGCGCTCAAAGCCGCCTGGTTCCACAAGTGGGTCGTAAACCTGCGGCAGCGGCCGGAGGAGTATGGCGCACTGGTGCAGGCTTACAAAACCCACGCTAACCCCATGCCTCAGGCGGCAGCTTACCTGCACTCAGACGTGCTGAACTCGGCGGGTCTTGCCGCATCCTACGCGAAGTTTGGCAGCTACCTGCTGCCGCAGGCTTTCCCGGAGGCTTCACCGGGGCACCCATGCTATCCGGCGGGCCATGGAACAGTAGGCGGCGCGTGCATCACGGCGCTGAAATTCTTCTTCGATGGCAGCCAGTACATCCGGCCACTGCTCCTGGCTGCCGGCAGCGACGTGATGGTGCCCAGCGACGACGGTACCCAACTCGTCCCCTATACCGGGGCGGACAGGGACACTCTGACCATCAATGGAGAACTCGTGAAACTGGCGTACAACATCACGTTCGGTCACGGGATTCACGCTGGCATCCACTTCCGCAGTTCCAGTCACTACGCAGTTGTGCTGGGCGAGCAGGTTGGGCTCAGCGTCCTGCAGGACCGGGCCCTGTCTTACAATGAGCCGTTCAAGTGCACCATCACCAAGTTGGACGGCACCACTGCAACCATCAAAAACCCGGGCAATCCGTAAGAGGGGGGAGGTGATCCGGCCACCCCCAACCTTTGACAAAAACGGCGTCTCACCCCGAGGAATTCTGGGCCAGGAGAGCCGCATGTGCTCAGCGAGACTCGACTGCAGGGATTGTTTACACTATCAGGCGATGTCACAACTTTGCGCCTTTTCTTCGCTTAAAATTCTTCGCTTAAAAACGGGGTCGATAAGTGTGGCCATCATCTATGTCGAAACGAATGCGGCCCCGCTGACGTAATCAAGTACCGACGCAATCCTGAGGCACAGGCGCTCCTTTACGTCCTGACCAAACCCGCCGCGTTCCAGCCGGTCACGCCAACTCCAGTAATGACATAACCAATGGGCGAGCATCGCAGTATAAACGTCCTCGCGTTCGAGACGAATGCCGCCAAACCTCTCATACGTGCTCAGCACATCGCCGATCCGCTCCGCTATCCTGTCCAGCCCAGACCACATGAGCAATGTGGAGCAGATATTTGCCAAATCCACATGCACGGGATCATGTGCCATGGCCTCGAAATCCAGCACGGCACTGAGATGAGCACCGTGACCGGAAGAAGCGAATAATACGTTCTGAGGTGTCCAGTCCCCGTGGACCAGCTGTCTGGGCAAGAGCTCGAAACGATCAAGACGGGGAAGCAGCCACTCGCCTGCTCGCACCAGAAGTTCCTGTTCCCTCGGGTAGTTGGTAAACCGGACAAAAGTCGCGAGATCAAGCCTCTCGATACTCCGCCAAGTGCTGACGCAGATGCCATGAGGCGCATCCGCTGGTTGGCGCTGAGAAAACAGTCGTAGTTCACGGTGAAAACGCGCCAATCCTTCGGTGAGTACCGGATAGATGCCCGGCTCACTACTGTCGGGATGGAAACCTTGGAGATGGCGCGTCAGACACCATCCGTACCCGCAATCGGTCACGACCATGCGCCCGCTCTCACTGGCAACAATTTCCGGAACTGATATCGAAAGAAGCTCGTCCTCTAGGAAACAACGCAGGTGTTGAACCAGCTGCGCCTGGCGAATCAGTTCGGCAGATCGCCTCTCTTCGGACTGGGACAACCAGTATCGTTGCCCAATGCGCCAGGTGACCCGGCTGACACCCAAATCAGTCCGAACCGCCGGTTCGCAAATCTGCCAGTGCTTTGCAAGAACCTCAGCAACGAGATCTGTCTCATAAGCAGCGGTGCTCGCCATTTCCGGATTCTATATGGCACACTCAGGGAACTCCACGGTGCGTTCGAGCCGCCGGAAGTGCGGAAAAGCTTCCCGGGCTGCTTCATATCGAAACCAACAAAAAAAACAGAACAGCAGAAGAGCCCAGCCGAATGTCAATTGACGCATTCAGGCGATTACACGCATTGACTCCACGCGCCACGCTCGCTCGCACGAATCGCCTCTCACGCGCGCACCCGCGCCTCTCTCGCGCGCAACCCGGCGCCCGATCTCGCCTATTGAGCTCAATTGCACGCGAGCTAGCTGGCTCCCAAGCGGGCGGGGGGTGGGGGGTGCAACTTTGGACGGCTCTATCTCCTATCCCTTGCCACGTTTGACCCTGTTTTTCTTTCACCTGTAAGATCGAAACTCAGCAATTAGCACTTGGTACTTAGGATTTGGCCGTGAGTTCCGAGGAATTTTTACGGAAACCCGCTGGCCAAAAGCCAAGTGCCATCTGTTGAGTTCCCATGCCCCACGACCTGCCAAAATCCTACGAGCCGGGCGCCATCGAAGCGCGCTGGGCTGAGTATTGGGTGAAGGAGAAGCTTTTCTCGGTCCCTACACCGTCCGAAGGCGACGTGCGCCCGGTGTTCACCCTGCTGCTTCCGCCGCCGAACGTTACCGGGCGATTGCACATGGGGCACATGCTCAACCAGACGCAAATGGACATCATCGTCCGCTGGCATCGCATGCGCGGTTTCGTGACCTTGTGGCTGCCGGGGACAGATCACGCCGGCATTGCGACTCAGATGATGGTCGAGCGCCAGCTTGCAACGGAAGGCAAGAAGCGCTCGGAATTAGGACGCGAGAAATTCATTGAACGCGTGTGGGAGTGGAAAAAACATTATGGCGGAGCGATTCAGGACCAGATGCGGCGGCTGGGAGCATCGGTGGATTGGAGCCGCGAATACTTCACCATGGACGAAAACCTTTCGCGTGCGGTGCGCGAGGTTTTCGTTCGTCTTTATGAAGAAGGACTGATCTATCGCGGCAAGTACATTGTTAACTGGTGCCCGCGCTGCGAGACCGCTATTTCCGATCTCGAGGTAAGACATCAGGAAATTCCTGGCAGGCTGTATGAGATTCGTTATCCAGTAATCGGGACGAACGAGTTCATCACCGTGGCGACGACGCGTCCGGAAACCATGCTTGGCGATACTGCGGTGGCGGTGAACGAACGCGACGAGCGGTACAAACATTTGCACGGGAAGAAGATCCTGCTGCCGCTGATGAATCGCGAGATACCGATCATCACTGATGAACTCGCGCAACCAGAGTTCGGGACAGGCGCAGTAAAGGTGACTCCCGCGCACGATCCGAACGATTTTGAAGCGGGACTTCGTCACAACCTGCCGCAGATCGAAATCATGGACCAACACGCCCGCATGAATGAGAATGCCGGACCCTACGTGGGGCTCGATCGCTATGCGGCGCGAAAGCGGGTGCTGGAAGATTTGCGCGCGCAGGGATTCTTGGTTGGCGAGAAGGATTACACCATTGCGATTGGCAAATGCGATCGCTGCGGAACCGTGGTTGAGCCGAGACTCTCGACCCAGTGGTTCATCAAAATCCAGCCGCTGGCAGAACGCGCAATCGCCGTTGTGGAGAAAGACTACATCCGGTTCACGCCCGCGAATTACCGGCAGATTTATCTCAACTGGATGCGAAACATCCATGACTGGTGTATCTCGCGGCAGTTGTGGTGGGGACACAGGATTCCGGCGTGGCATTGTGCATGCCGCGAAATCATCGTTGCGCGGGAGACTCCGAGTTCGTGTGCGAAGTGTGGGGGATCGGAACTGAAGCAGGATCCCGATGTTCTCGATACGTGGTTCTCTTCCGGGCTGCTGCCGTTTACGGCGCTGGGCTGGCCAGAAGCGACGAACGACCTGGAAGTTTTCTACCCGACTTCCTTGTTGATCACTGGCTTCGACATCCTCTTCTTCTGGGTGGCGCGGATGGTCATGCTGGGATGCTGGTTCGTGGCGCCGCCAGAGAAGCCAGGCAAGATCGCGTCTCACGTAGGGGCTGGTGCCCCCACCCGCCCGGCCGCGCCCCGCGCAGCAAACCTTGGCGAGCAGAGCTCGCCTGCCCGGACGGGGGCGTCCGGGCCTACGCGTGTATTTTCACCCGCCCTGACCGATGAAGAGCTGCGGGGCTCGGTTCCGTTCCGCGAGGTCTACATACACGCGCTAGTCCGCGACGCTGATCGACAGAAGATGTCGAAGACCAAGGGCAACGTAGTCGATCCGATTGAAGTGATCGAAACGTACGGGACCGATGCGACGCGGTTTACGCTGGCGGCGATGTCGTCTCCGGGCACTGATATTGCGTTCAACGAGAGCCGGACGGAAGGCTACCGGGCATTCGCCAACAAGATATGGAACGCGGCACGGTTCATGTTCATGAACGTGGACAGGATTGGCTCGTGTGGCGCGGACACTCTTGTCCGCGATTCGCCTGGAGCGGCGCTAGGTATTCCTGGATTTCGGCCGGTGGCACTTGAAGACCGCTGGATCCTTTCGCGCTTCAACAGTGTGGCTCAAAGTGTCCACGAATCTCTGGCCAGCTATCGCTTCGATGAGGCAGCGAATGCCATCTACGATTTCTTCTGGGGAGAGTTCTGCGACTGGTATATCGAACTGATCAAACCTAGGCTTGTCCCTGAGTGTGCGGAAAATGCTCGTATCGCTTGCGAGAATCTGGTCGCGTTGTTCGAGGCTTCGCTGCGGCTGCTGCACCCCGTGATGCCATTTATCACGGATGAAATCTGGCATTCCATCTATGATGGGAAGCCTCCGCAAAAGTCTTTGGCGCTGGCGGCGTATCCACAAGCGGATAAGGGGCAGATCGACAAGGTCGCTGAAACCCAAATGGCGATTCTGCAAGACTTGATCGTCAGCGTGCGCAATCTGCGGGCGGAACTCAAGGTTGAAAGCAAGATTAAAGTTCCGATCGAGGTGTTCGCACTTGAACCGGAAATCCGGACACTGATTGAGCAAAATCGTGGAGCGGTGGAACGGCTGGCGACCGTTGAGCAGGTCACATTTGCGGAAAGCTCCCTTAGCAATTTGCCTGGGGCGCGGCACACCGCACGCTTTGATGTGCATGTGATCTACGAGAAGAAGATTGATGTCGCGGTTGAATGCGAGCGTCTGCGGAAAGAGCTTGAGAAGATCGAGAAGGAAACTGCAAACTTGCAGAAGCAGTTGGGGAATGAGCAATTCCTGGCCAAGGCGCCGGCACACGTGATCGAGAACATGCGCAAGCGCTTGGGAGAGTTGGAGATCTTGCAGTCAAAGACAGCTAGTAAACGAGACGAACTGGGGTGCAGTTAGGCGGGCGAGGGCGCCCATCCTACACGATAACTTATGGACTGGAATAGCCGGCGCATTACCGCGATCCTTGAAAACGCGCTGCTCGAAGACCGGGCCACACGCGATGCGACCAGCTATGCCTGCATTGATCCCAACCAACGGGCGGCGGGTACGATTGTTGCGAAGCAGGATTGCATTTTAGCGGGTGTCGGTTGTGTATCGCGAATACTCGATGTCTATGCGGTCCTCGATGGCGCTGTCGTTTCGCATTACGAAGTCACCAGCCATCCCGAAATTTTCGATGGAATACGATTGCACAAAGGCCAGCAGGTCGCGGTCGTTCGCCACAACGCCCGCGTGATCCTCTCCTGTGAACGCGTAATTTTGAATCTGTTGCAGCGGCTGAGCGGTATCGCGACCCTGACGCGAAGATTCGTGGAAGCCGTGCATGGAACCAAGGCAAGAATTCTTGATACTCGCAAGACTGCACCCGGCTTGCGCGTGCTGGACAAGTACGCCGTGCGGTGTGGCGGCGGACAGAACCATCGTCTGGATCTTTCCGATGGCGTGCTGATCAAGAACAATCACATCGCGCTGGCGGGCAGCCTCAAGACTGCATTGGAACGGGCGCACCGCAATCGGCGCGGGACTCAGCCGATCGAAGTCGAGGTCCGCAATCTGGCCGAGCTCGAGGAAGCACTGGTTTGCGGGGCCGAAGCCATTCTGCTCGACAACATGCTGGTTTCGGACGTAAAGGCCGCGGTCGAGCGCTGCTCCAAAGCTGACCGGCGGATTCCACTTGAAAGCTCCGGCGGGATCAATCTTGAAAATGTTCGCGACTATGCCGAAGCTGGCGTGGATTTCATTTCTGTAGGGGCGTTGACCCACTCCGCGCCTGCAGTGGATCTGAGCCTGCGGATTGTGCCGGCTTGAAGAATGACGCCAAAAGAAAAGAATGTGACGAGAGCGGTTCTTCGTGTCTATGTTCGCCGTGTGAGGTAATTGAGCTTGGTGAACCGTCGGAGCGGATTTGCCGCCACAGCTTCTGTCGCTCATAATTCCAGCATCACTAAAGCAGCTTCAATCCGGCAGTCGCGGGCGAGGGCCCCGGTCGACTTCGCTCAGGGCGGGTCTGCGCCACATCAAACTGCGCAGCAAACCGACGCCCGGTTGGGCAAAATCGTGCGCGTGTTGATGCATTTCCCAACTGTCGTTATTAGCGGGACGAAACTTGCTCAGGAGATCGGCACGACGCGATCGGAAGTATGGCGACTGGTGCAGCAACTGCGCGCTCTGGGAGTAGAGATCACTGGGCATCCTGCCAGCGGGTATCAACTGACTGCTGTTCCCGACCTGCTCCTGCCGGAAATGCTTGAGCCCCTGCTGCGTGGCACGATATTCGGCGGGAATATTCATCACTACTATCGCGCGGGCTCAACCAATACTTTGGCCCTGGAAGCCGCGTCTGATGGCGCTCCCGAGGGGAGCATCTTTTTGGCCGAACAGCAAACTGCTGGCCGCGGGCGTGGAAGCAATCAGTGGCATTCAGCCGAATCGGCAGGAATCTACTGCTCGGCGCTCTTGCGTCCTGCGCTGCCTCCGTCGGATGTTTTGACGCTCTCGCTCGCCGGAGGTCTGGCGGTGCAGTCGGCGATCCAGGGCATAGACTGGCACGTGCTTGTGGACCTGAAGTGGCCTAACGATCTGCTGATCGGTGGCAAAAAGTTCTGTGGAATCCTCACCGAGATGAGCGCTGAGGCTACCCGGGTACGGCACATTGTGGTTGGGGTCGGAATCAACGTAAACCACGCGAGCTTTCCTGGCGAGCTAATGAAGACGGCGACATCGCTGCGCATTTCAACTGGCGCCGAGTGGTCGCGGGTGGAGCTGTGTGCGGCTTTGTTAAAATCGCTCGACCGGGAATATCGGGACCTGCTTGCGAATCCTGAGGCAGGTGCGGAAATTCTGCGAAGGTTTGAAGAGCGCTCCTCGTCAGCTCGCGGACGGCAGGTGCGTATCGAGGAGAACGGCGGATTTGAAGGAGTGACCGACGGGCTAGATCCGCGCGGATTTCTGCGAGTGCGTACACGCGAGGGAATTCGGATTGTGTACAGCGGAACGGTGAGATTGAAATGAGCACGGGGAAGGTTGCTTTGAAAGGACACGGCTTCCGGCCGTGCGGTAAATCTCAAATCCCCATCATCGCGCGGCTGGAAGCCGTGCCCTGTCAGAGAAGACTTAGGATTGGTTCCAGTTATGCTTCTCGTCCTTGATGTCGGTAATACGAACACAGTGCTCGGAGTTTTTGCGAAATCTCTGACGGATTCCGCGCCTCCTCCGCGGTACGACAAGCTAGTCGCGAACTGGCGCGTCACCACGCGCGCGGCGCAGACGGTGGACGAGTATGGCGTGTTGTTCCGAAACCTGTTCTCGATGGAAGGGCTTGAGCCAAAAGACATCGGCGGGATCGTAATCTCCTCGGTTGTGCCTCCGCTGGACTCCACGTTGCGGCGGGTCTGCGAGCGCTATTTCAACCGCAAGCCGCTTTTCATCGAGCTTGGAGTCAAGACGGGCATGCCGGTTCTTTATGAAAATCCGGCGGAGGTGGGCGCCGATCGCATTGTGAATTCGGTCGCCGCATTCGAAAAGTATGGCGGGCCGTGCATCGTTGTAGACTTCGGGACGGCGACGACTTTCGATTGCGTGACCGCCAAGGGCGAATATCAGGGTGGAGTGATTTGTCCTGGCATCGGCATTTCCGCCGACGCTCTTTTCAGCCGCACTGCCCGTTTGCAGCGAGTGGATATTCGCAAACCTCCGAGAGTTATTGGCACGACCACGGTCGGCAGTCTGCAATCCGGCCTTTATTACGGTTACCTCGGACTGGTGGACGGTGTCTTGGAGCGACTGGCCGGAGAACTTGGAAAGTCTGCGAAGGTAATTGCGACCGGAGGCCTCGCGGCACTGATCGGCTCGGGGTCAAAATACATTCAACAGGTGGACGAATTCTTGACACTCGAAGGTCTGCGAATTTTGTGGGAGAGGAATGCGTCATCCGCAGGCGACTCGAAACCACGCTCGGGGAATACTGTCCGCTCCCGCTAATCTTCTGCTAGAAGAAAATTTCCGTGGAAAATTACTTCAACTACTTCACTGAAATTGAAGAGCAATACCAGAGACGCCGTGGAACGATCGTACCGCTCTCCACGCTCGATTGGACGCTGATCGAAACCTGGAAGGACGCGGGTATTCCGCTCGAGGCGGTACTACGCGGCGTGGATATGGCCTTCGATCGTTACGACCAACGTGCGTCGAAGACGAAGAAGGTGAATAGCCTCGCTTATTGTGCGCAGGAAGTGTTGGCTGCGGCCGAGGACATGAAAGAAGCGGCCGTAGGGACGGCGCGCCAGTCCAAGCCAGACCGTGGATTCGATCCTTCTGAAATCGCGGAGTTCCTGTGGCGAAATGCTTCGGAACTGGCATCTGCAAAATTGCCATCGAGAGCGGGAATATCACCCGAAGCAGTTGCGCGAGAGATTGCAGCAACGCTACGAGAAATGGCGGCAGAAATCGAAAGCAAATCAATGCTGCTGAAGGTGGAGGCTTTAGAACGAAGGCTGACGGTCCTGGAAGAAAAGTTATTTGCCGTTCTCCTGGCAGTAGTACCGGACGATGAGGTCGTAGCGGTTCGGGCCCAGGCTGATCACGAACTGGCTCCTTATCGCAGCAAGATGCCGCCAGCGCAGATCGAGCAATTACAAAAACAATATGTCCACAAGCGGCTATTGCAGAAATACGGAGTTCCAAGGCTGAGCTTGTTTCATATGTGAGCCTTTGAGAATGACGCCGCCAAAATATGCCAATAAATAAAGAAGGCGGGCGAGGGCGCCCGCCACACACACAAGCTAAAGTTATCTTGCGGCGAGCGCTGGTTCTAGCTTGCCAGACTTAAACGTTTCGTAGCGGTGATTGATTTCTTCCCAGTTCACCACATTCCACCAGGCTGCGAGATACTCGGGCCGGCGATTGTTGTATTTCAGATAGTATGCGTGCTCCCAGACATCGTTGCCGAAAATCGGAAACAAGCCCTGGGAGATGGGATTGTCCTGGTTGGGCGTGCTGATGACCTGCACTTCGCCACCCGGCTTACCCGCCAGCCACACCCATCCACTGCCGAACTGCTTGGTGCCGGCATCGTTGAATTTGGTCTTGAAATCATTAAAGTTGCCAAAAGCTTTCTTGATCGCGTCGGCGACGGGGCCGCTGGGATCGCCTCCACCTTTTGGCTTCATGATTTTCCAAAACATGGTGTGATTGACGTGGCCGCCTCCGTTGTTGCGGACGGCGGTGCGAATGTCCTCGGGAACTGAACTCAAGTCGCGCAGCAGATCTTCTGCACTTTTGGATTGCAGATTGGGATATTTCTCCAGTGCGGCGTTGAGATTTTTCACGTAGGCGCCGTGATGCATGTCGTGGTGCAGCTTCATGGTCTGGGTGTCGATCACGGGCTCGAGTGCGGAGTAGTCATAAGGCAAGGCTGGTACTTCGTGGGCCATAAATTTCTCCCTCCTATGGAGTGATGACCAGTCCTCCGGGAAAGATTCAGGAGTGAACTGGATCACCGACCTTCAACTTTTAGTATTCCTTTTCTATTGTCTACGATTCGTGGTGGGTTTGCACGTTGCTGGAGTGAGCTGAACTTGCGGGAACCGGAAAATTAACAGACGAAGTGGCTGTGCGGTGAGAAACGCGTCTAGTTGGTAGAAGAATTCCGCTTCCTCTGGATTTCGCGCAGAAGCAGTACGCGATTCAATTCTTCAACCAGCCGCACGAGTTTGTCAGGATCCTGCTCGCGGCTAGCTGCTGCTGAAAGCGCTCGCCAATCTTTCATCTGAGCTTCCATAACGTCACCTCCGCGGAACGCTGGACTGCCCTGATAATGAGCATTTTCTATGCCAAGGACGACATGGGCTTTATTTTGTGTAAATTAGCGAAAATCGGGGTCCGAGTTCCGGTTTTGCCGGTAGGTAATAACTTCCAGAAAGCGGTCAGGAACTCAGGGGATTATTTTCGTCCCAGGAACCGGATTCGGGCAGTGAAGGCGCGACGGTCAAAGGCGCTGAAGGTGAGAAACTGCGAAGAGTCTTGGTTGTTGTTCACGATGTATGGATTCTGATGGTTGGTGATGTTGTCGAATCCGCCGCGCAGCGCCCAATAAAAACCCAGTGCGTGAAATCGCTTCTCCAGATGCAAGTTCAAGGTGAAGTAGTTTGGAAAGCGATGGGCCCCGGGAGGCTCGACTATCTGCAGTTGGTCGTTGATCACGGCGAAGGGAAATCCGGTGCGGGCCTCGAGAGAGTAGCCGGCGTCGAAGCCTTTCACGAAAGGCAGCCATCCCCAGGAGATGAAGCGATTCGGCGCGTCCCACCGATAAGGCCCGGGAACCTGCGAACTAAAGATCAGGTTATCCAGGGAGTAGTCGAGGACCTGGTTTGACCGCGAACTGGAGCGAATGTATGAACCGGTGACGGTGTACCGCTTTCTGAATGTGCGGCGGAGGTCCACCTTGAACGAGTGATAGCGGTCCTGGCGCGTGTTCTGTAACAGAAAATTTGTGCTGCTCACCCCACCGGGTGTGTTGTACACGAACCCCTGATCCCCTTTACGTTGAATGAATTCCGTCTTGACGAAAATCTGCGCGGGAAGTTTTCTTTCCAGCGCCACGCTCCAGTTCCAGAATCGCGGAGCTTCAAGCAGATTTCGATTTACGGCGAACGTGGTTAAAACAGAGGAAGTGAGCATGCCGCTCGAGTTGAAGAAAAAATCGGCTCTCGATCCCGCCAGCGGCGCCGCAACCAGCGAGAGATTCGTTGACTCATAGACGACGCCAACTCCCGCGGACAGTTTGGTGTTGCCTGAGCTATCAAGAACATAGGTTCCGGCCAGGCGCGGAGACCACAGAGGACGGCGAACGGTTTCGTCCCAGTCGAAACGGACTCCAGGCTCAATCAGCAGACGCGGCAGCAACAACCAGCGGTCCTGTAGATAAGCGCTGGCCTCGGCGTTGTAAGTAGTGGACTGACCTCCCCCGGAAAACGAGGAGTAGCGCGCGCAAGGGGAAGGCGATGAGGTCAGACAGTTCGCTCCGGGTGCAAGCGATTGGCCCGGACCCAGAAACGAAATTCGTAATCTCTCGAAAAGGTGGTCGTAAGAGAGACGATCGAGGTCCGCGCCAAACATCAGGTCATGACGGCCATGCCACTGGCGTGGAACATAAAACCTCGCCAGCGTCTGCCACCGCCGGGCGGTCGCGCGGGAGTGCAGATAGAAGTTCCCTTGAGCTCCTGAGGGCGTCAGGATGTACGGTGCAGCCCCTAGAGGAGTCAGCTTGGACCCATACTGGTCAAAGGCAAAGCCTAGTTCAAGAAGCTCTCCACCCGAGAAGGCATGCTGTTCTTTGACCGAAGCGATATAGGCATTTTCGGTATCGGTTGGCCTGGTCGGGGCGGGCGCCAGGGTTGAAAAATTGAAATGATCGTCGTGCAGCCAGTTCACCAGGAAACTGGTGGTCACGATGTCGCGCGGCGTCACATTTGTCTGCAGTTTGGCTAGATTGCTGGCGCGCCAGATAGTGTCTGTATTTCCGGTACGCAGTTCGGGGATGATTACGTTATCGTATTCGCCATCGAGTCCGTCAAAAAACCATATTTTTCCCTTGTCGATGGGGCCGGAAAACGTGAAGCGCGGGTCAACCTTGTCGAGCGCAAAACCCTTCTTGGTCTGAAAAGACGGCAGAAAATTAGTAGCGGCAAAGCGGTAATGATCGTCTCCAATGCCGGTCTCAAGGCCGAGAATCCCGGCTGGTTCCTTGCCATACTCGGCCGGCAGCCGGCTAGTTTCAACATTGACGGAGCGTAGAGCGTCGGTACTGACTCGCACCAACAGTTGGCCGTTGGCGGGCTGAGTTACGTCGAACCCATCGAGCAAGGTCAATGTCTGGTAAGTCTCGGCGCCGGCAATGTGCGGTTGCGCGTTCTGATCGAGGACGACACCCGGGATATAGTTCAAAACATAACGGTAGTCGCGGGTACTCGGATACGGAATGTTGATGATGTCGAGTCCGCTGAGTTGTTCCTGCGACGAAACCTGCGAAGGATCGATGGCAGGAGAGGACTCGACCACGCTGACGGTTTCTCGAACCTCTTGCTGGTGGGCGAGGGCAACTTCAAGCGTCCCTGAAGTTTGTACACGAGGCAAAGTGAAAACGTAGAAACCTTCTTTTTCGACTCGGAGCTGCCATTCGCCAGAGAGACCTGTGAGCTGGCACCGCCCTGCGAGGTTGGTTTCGCAGCGGACAGAGCCTGCCGAATTTTGCAGCATGACGCGAGCCGCGGGAACCACCACTCCGTTTTCGTCAACCACCAGAATTGTCAAACTTGGTGCGGCGGAGGGCTGGTTGGGAATAGCTGTCTGCGCCACGCTGGCTGTGAATAGGGCTAGGGAAATGAAGAGCGAGCCTGGTATGAGCGTCTTCAAAGCAAGTTGCGAAGCGGTGTAATTCAGCGAACGCTTAGATGCATTCTTCGCCGCAAGACGCAACGCAAGCAGTTCACACTTTGGACAAGCGCTCGTATTCGGCGGCGGCATCGGCCGGCATCAGTACCCATAGAGTATAGATGCCGAGGGCGGTTCCGAACGGCGGATGGAAGATGGCCAGAATTCCGACCACGATCGCCGTTATGCGGGCCCACCGCTCACGGTTCATCAGACCCCAGCCCACCAATATTCCGCCAGCCGCCACAAGCAAAAATACCGAACCGAGCGAGAAGAGCACCGGCGGCATAAAAGCATGAGTGAACCTGTCGTCGCCAATGACAATATGGGACGCGTGACTGAGTCCCATCAGTACAAACGACGGAATCACCCAGAGCGCGCCCACCACAATCCATAGAATGCCCAGCGTGCGCAGATGTCGCTCCAGGCGTCCAACGGGAACGGGAGCCGCAACGTTTCTCGATACCGGGTTGCCGCACTTCGGGCACAGGTTGTAATCAGGCTGGATTTGAGTGCCGCAACGATTGCAGAACATGCCTAACTCCTCGCCCCAGCAAGCCAAGACCTGTGTTCCCCGGAGGCGCCACTGCTTGCCGCACCTATTTCAGGATACGCCAGACCACTGATGAAAGTTCCACAGTGTTACTCTGCTGGTGCACAGGCATTGAGGTAGGCGCTGCAACCGGTAAGAATCTAAGATGGGAATGGCTGAAGGGGTCAGCAGTCCAATCCTGAAAGAGAGAACGCAGCAGATGAGCACCAACCCGCCTGACCCGGAAAAGAAACGCCGTTTCCCGCGCTATCCACTGGATATTCGAGTTTCCGCAAAAGTCTTCCGACCCGACGCGCCCATTGATCTTTGGGGACGTTCCATCGAGTTCGGACAGGACGGAATCGGAGTAACTCTCACCGGCGAACTGGAACCCGGCGAAGTCGCAACTTTGGAACTTACACTTCCGTCCGGTGGAACTCCCTTGAAACTGCGCGCACTGGTCCGCTATCGCGACGGGCTGCGGCACGGTTTTGAATTTCTGGCCAGAGACGAACTGCAGCGGGACGCAATCCGGCGGGCCTGTGAACTGCTCTCGCTGGGCCGGTAGTGTAACTTTTCGGTTTTCTACGAATCTCAGACATCTAAAATGGTCTGAGCGGCGTATCACTCTACAGGGACCCCTGCCATGTTGATCAAAAAAGCCGAAGACATTCGTTCGTCCGAGATCACCGCCCAACACCTTTACTTGAACCGTCGCAAGTTTTTGACTGGCACCGCAATCGTGGGAGCTGCTGCCGTAACTGGGTTGGGCTTAAAGGAGCTGGTTTCCCCGTCTGTTGCGGCCCGGGCGGGAGAGAAGATTGATGGTCTCCAAAAGAGTTCGTTTTCTACCACCGAAAAGATCACGCCCTACAAAGACGTGACGCACTACAACAACTACTACGAGTTCTCTACGGAAAAGGAAGAACCAGCCGACCTGGCCAAGAACTTCAGAACGCGGCCGTGGACTGTGACCATTGATGGCGCAGTGAATAAAAAGCAGGTTCTCGATGTGGATACGATCATCAAGTTCGCATCGCCGGAGGAGCGGATTTACCGTCACCGATGCGTGGAAGGATGGTCGATCGTCGTGCCCTGGGTTGGGTTCTCGCTGAATGAGTTGATCAAGCGGGCAGAGCCACTGGGCAAAGCGAAATTCGTCGAATTCACGACCATACTTGACCGCAAGCAGATGCCAGGCCAGGCGCGGAATGTGCTCGAGTGGCCTTATGTGGAAGGTCTGCGCATGGATGAAGCCATGCATCCGTTGGCGTTGCTTTGCTTTGGAATGTATGGAGAAGTATTGCCCAATCAGGATGGGGCGCCGCTCCGAATTGTGGTGCCATGGAAGTATGGATTCAAGAGCGCCAAGGCGATTGTCCGAATACGGTTCACCGAAAAGCAGCCCACCAATACCTGGAACATAGCAGCTCCGCGCGAATACGGTTTCTATGCGAACGTGAATCCGAGCGTGGACCATCCGCGATGGAGCCAAAAAACGGAAAGAAGGCTGGGCGAGTTCTTCAAGCGCCCGACGCTGATGTTCAACGGATACGATCAGGTGGCGGGGTTGTATTCGGGGATGGATTTGAGGAAGAACTACTAGCTGGTGCCGAACCAGAGGTCCGGTCTGCGGACCCGGGAGGGCACGGCTTCCAGCCGTGCCCTCCCGAATGGAAGTTTTTCAGGAGCAGCTAGAGCTGTGATTCGCTGGATCAAAGTCGGGATCTTCATCGCCTGCCTCATCCCACTCGGCCGGCTCGGTTGGGGTGCTTACACGCAAAATCTCGGCGCCAATCCGATTGAGAAAATCACCCACACAACCGGCGATTGGACGCTGAGCCTCCTGCTGGTCACTCTCTCAGTTACGCCTTTGCGCAAGCTGCTGGGCGTGCCTGCGCTGATCAAGTTCCGGCGCATGTTGGGACTATTTGCCTTTTTCTACGCTTGCCTGCACTTTACGACCTACATCTGGCTGGACAAGTTTTTTAATTTTCACGAAATGTTAGTGGACGTGGCCAAGCGCAAGTTCATCACGGTGGGATTTACCGCCTTCGTGCTGCTGATTCCGCTGGCGCTGACGTCCACCAAAGGCTGGATACGACGCTTGGGCGGGAAGCGCTGGCAGGCTCTGCACCGGCTGATTTACGTCAGCGCCATCGCCGGAGTGATCCATTATCTATGGTTGGTAAAAGCCGACATTCGCAAACCGCTGGAGTACGGAGCGGTCCTGGCATTACTTCTAGGTTACCGAGTTGTGTTACGGATTCGCCCGCGGAAACGCGGCGATATCTCTGCGGCGCGGATTGCAGCAACCGCCGAGTAGGGCGTCGCGAGAAAGACCTCTTTGAATCTTTGTTTCTAGTCTTTACAAAACTTCTTGATCTTTTGACTTCCAGAGAACAACTTTCGCGCTCGGTCAGGGTTAAAATCCGGAGTAGATCCTCTTGCTGAATCTTGGTCTCACTTCGCTCTTAAGGAGCTGTCCACCTTGCGACCGTCCAGATCTCTCAACAAATTGTGCCTTGGGCTGGGAATTCTTTTGCTTCTAGCGGCTGTGGGTTGCGGTTACGGGGGAGCAGGAGTCGTGCTCCAACACCCCACCGGGAACTATTCGAACGCCAGCTTACAGGGTTCTTACGTATACGAAATACGCGGGGGAGCATCGTCCAACCTTAGCCCTTATCGCCAAGTCGGAGTGTTTAGCGCGGATGGCTCCGGGAACCTTGGAAAACCGGCCCCGGGCAGCGACGACTCCAGCGTCAGCGCGAGCGGCTCTCAGGTTACGGGAATCTACCAAATCAGCTCAGATGGCACCGGCTTCATCACCATGACAACATCCTTGGGCCAGATCACGCTGGCGGTCACAATGGTGAGTCATTCAAAGCTTTATCTGATGGAAGCCGACAATGTTCTGGATGCTGTTGGAGTAGCCGAGTTACAGGATCCCAGCGTGATTGGCACGACGCCGAGCGGGACTTTCGTATTCCGACTGCACCAAGAGGTCAGCGCGCAAGGCACGGTTCCAGCTTCCCAGATCGGAGCCATCACGGTTCCCAGTGGCGCGGTGAACGGCGCCCTGGACCAAAATCTTGGTGGAACCTTCAGTTCGCCAAATTTGACTTGGACTTTTGACGCTCCTGGATCGTTGGGACGCGGCACGGGAAGCTTCGTCAACGCTACAACGAGTTTTTCGACAAACTTTGTTTATTACATCGTGACAGCCGGGAAAGTGGTCTTGCTGGTCAGCAACGCGGGCGCGGTCGGCTCAGGTAGCGCTGAGGCACAGACCGGCATAGTGAGCAGCGGACTCTCGGGTAGTTACGCATTCGGCAGCAATGGCGACGACACAAATTACTTGAGTGGGATTTTTAATACGGTGGCAACCGTGGGCTCCTTTACCGCAAGCAGCGGTTCAATCTCGACTACGGAAGACGTGATGCAGGATGGTAATTACTCAACCGGTAACACCTCAAACTGCTATAGCGCCGCTTCAAACGGACGTGTGACAGTAACGGATTGTTCATCTCCAACGCCATTGCAAATATTCTGGATGGTCAGCTCTTCGCGAGCATTTTTCCTCGACAACAGCCCGAGCACATTCGAGGACGGTACCGCAGACCTGCAAAGTACAAGTTCCTTCATGCCGTCCACCATCAAAGGCCAGTTTGCAATGGTTATGGGTGGAATTGATGTGACCCCAGAGCTACTCTCGCGCATTGGCACGCTGCAATTCGATGGTACCGGCAAGCTGACCCTCAACGAATTGGCGAACGCGTCCGCTTCGGGTGGTGGCGCCCAGAGCCCGGGACTGCTTTCCGGGCCGTATTCCGTTTCATCCAACGGCCGAATTACGGGAAACTTGAGCGGCGGCGGCCTCGACTTGGTGATGTATGCAGTCTCGGGCTCGGACGCGTATGCCTTGCAAATCGATCCCGGCACGAACACTTCCGGTACAGTCAGCTTGCAGCACTAG
>WNGL01002233.1_pt1 | contig 39972 bp, 37 predicted proteins | sample 5400591 | NCBI WGS metagenome assembly WNGL01 (sample SAMN13153377, study PRJNA577476) | soil metagenome | isolation source: 80 cm soil or saprolite under Garry oak tree replicate 1 | place: USA:California | collected 2016-06-15
CAAGGACTGCGAGCCCTGCGGCTGACCGTTCGCCCACCGCGCCCCTTTCAACATCCGGCCAGGAGTGCAATACAGCTCCTGGCCGGTTCTGCGTCATTCCATGGTATGGTCGCATTGATGATCGCGCAACTCTTTTCGCTATCGTGCGCATCAGTAAGCAATTCCATTCCGGCTATCACCACATTGGAGTGCGACATGCCAAAGTCCAAACGCAAGAAGCCGCGCGGCCCCGCTCCGACGCATGTGAAACTCACCGGCCCATGGAACGAGGCTGTCAAGCGCGCGCTCGGCAAGAAACGCCCGAAGCGTGGCTGGCCGAAGCACAAGAAATAGCCACAAGCAAAAAGGCCCACACGTCCCACCGGGATCATGTGCGCCTTGGGGCCTCAAAGCTATGTACCTGCCGCCATTCACATCGCGCGGCTTCCTCCGGCGGCCCTCGGTCATTTTTCGGCTATGCGCCCGCACAACCCGAGGCACTTCATCCCGCTATCGGCTGTGTCCAACATACCACGCGACTCGCGGAGCAGCAACGTGCGTCAAGTACCTACTTCCGACGAAATATCCGATTCGTGTGGGCAAAGTTGTCCTTTGATTGAGACAGTCTGGGCCGTTAGTATTCCGCCGTGTCAGCGCCCTCCGCCTCCCCCTCCCCCTGCCCCAGGCTCCGCGCCCTCGTCCGCACTTTCCCCTCGGCTTTGGTCGGCTACTCGGGCGGGGTTGATTCGACGCTGCTCGCGGTGGTGGTGCGCCACGAGCTGGGGCGCGAGCGCATGGTGGCCGCGATCGGTCGCAGCGCCTCCTATCCCCGCGCCCAGTGGGAGGCGGCCTGCGAGGTGGCGGAGCGGTTCGACGTGCCGCTCGTCGAGATCGACACCCACGAGCTCCAAGATCCCAGCTATCTCGCGAATCCCACCAACCGGTGCTTCTTCTGCAAGACGGAGCTGTGGCGCCGGCTCCTCCCCGAGGCGGAGGCGCGCGGCCTCGCCGTCGTGTGCGACGGCACCAACGCCGACGATCTGGGGGAACACCGCCCGGGGTATGCCGCGGGACGGGCGGCGGGGATCCGCTCGCCGCTTGCCGAGGTCGGGATGACCAAGGCCGAGATCCGCGCCGCGGCGCGGGCGCTCGCGATTCCCGTCTGGGACGCGCCCGCCGCCCCGTGTCTCTCGAGCCGGGTGGCATACGGGATCACGATCACCCCGGACCGCCTCAAGCAGGTCGAGCAGGCGGAGGCCTACCTGCGGCAGCTGGGTGTGACAGGCGATCTGCGGGTCCGCCACCACGGCGACCGTGCGCGGATCGAGGTCGAGCCGCGATGGATTCCCTGGGTGACCGAGCGGCTGGCGGCGGTCACCGCGCGCCTCCGGGAGCTAGGCTTCGCCGCCGTCGCAGTGGATCCCCGCGGCTATCGCCGCGGCAGCCTCATCCTGGAACACCGGCGACCCGCTTGAGGCTCTTCGTCGCCGTCAATTTTCCCCCGCAGGTCCGGCAGGATCTCTGGCAAGCGACCGCGCCGCTCCGCGACCTCGACCTTCCGATGAAGTGGGTGCGCCCCGACGGCATTCACCTTACGCTCAAGTTCCTGGGGGAGGTGCCCGAGGAGCGTGACGGCGAGGTCCACGCGGCGCTGCAGCGCGCCGCGGCCGGCGCTCGGGCGCTAACCTTGGCGCTGGGGGCCGCGGCGGCCGGGGGGGCTGGGGGGGCCGGGGAGATGGGGTTCGGGGTGTTTCCGGACTTCACGCGGCCGCGCGTCGTGTGGGTGGGGATCGCCGCGGAGCCGGCGCTCGAGATCTTGCAGCATCGCGTGGAGCAGGAGTTCGCCCCGCTCGGGTTCGCGACGGAAGCGCGGCCCTTCCACCCGCACGTCACGCTGGGACGCGCGGCGCGGCAGGCGCGGCCGCGCGATTTCGCTGGCCTCGAAGCGGCGCTCGGCCGGGTCGAGTTCGTGGCGTCGGTCCTGGTGGGGGCGCTCGATCTGATGCAGAGCACGCTCCAATCTGGGGGCGCGGTGTACAACGTCAGGCACAGTGAACGGCTGCTTTAAGGGACTGCTCCGGCTCGTCTTCCTCGCCGTCGCGCTCACGGCGGCGCTCGTGGCGTGGTGGTTCCGGGAGCCGATCCTCCGCACGGCGTCCCGGTGGCTCGGTCCCCGCTCGACGAAGCTGCCGTCGGTGGCCGACACGGCAGTGGGCGCGCCGACCCCCAAAGCGCTCTCCTCCCAGCAGACCAAGGTCGAGCGCCTGAGACAGCCCAGCGGGCCGGACTCGGTCGTGCTCTCCCCGAACGAGATCGCCGCGATGGTGGGCAGCGGGATCGACTGGTCCGTGCGGAAGAGCTTCGACTCGCTGCGGGTGGAGCTGCTCGAGGGCAGGGTCGCGGTGTACTGCCGGCTCGACACGCGCCTCATCCCGCCCGAGGCGCTCGGGCCGCTCGCCGGAATGCTCAACCCGATGGAGCCGCTGCGCATCGCGGGGCCGCTCGCGATCGAGCGGCCCGGGATCGCGCGCTTCACGGTCGAGGAGCTGTCCCTGCGTGGCTTTCCGTTCCCGGCGCCGGTGGTGAAGCAGCTGGCCCAGCGCGTGGCGGGCGCCGACTCGACGGGCGCCGTGCCGCTTCGGGTCTCGCCCACCTTCACCGACGTCGCGATCCATCCCACGGGGGTGGTGTTGTACCGCACCAAGCGGAGGAGAGCGTGAGCCGGCGCGTGCTGGTCGTGGACGACGAAAAGGGCATCCGCGAGGCCCTGCAGCAGCTCCTCGAGTACGAGGAGATCGAGGTCCAGGCCTGCGCCTCGGGGTCCGAAGCGTTGCGCGTGTATCCCGAGTTCCGTCCGCACCTCGTGTTCCTGGACGTGAAGATGCAGGGGATGGACGGGCTGGACACGCTCCGCAAGCTGCGCGACCTCGATCCCCACGCGCAGGTCGTCATGATCTCGGGCCACGGGACGATCCAGACCGCCGTGGAAGCCACGCAGCTCGGCGCCTACGATTTCCTCGAGAAGCCGCTCGACACCGACCGCGTCCTGCTCACCCTGCGCAACGCCCTGCAGCACATCGATCTCGCGAGCGAGAACGTGCGGCTCAAGGCCGAAGTGCACGCGCAGTACGAGATCGTCGGCTCGAGCAAAGCGATCAAGCAGGTGATCGAGCGGATCGAGAAGGTGGCGCCGACCGCCGCGCGCGTGCTGGTGACCGGCGAGAACGGGACCGGGAAGGAGCTGGTGGCCCGCGCCATCCACGCGCTCTCCCCGCGGGCCCGCGGGCCGTTCGTCGAGGTGAATTGCGCCGCGATCCCGACCGAGCTGATCGAGAGCGAGCTGTTCGGTCACATGAAGGGGAGCTTCACGGGCGCGTTCGCCGACCGGGCGGGGAAGTTCGAGCTGGCGGACGGCGGCACGTTGTTCCTCGATGAGGTCGGCGACATGAGCCTCTCGGCCCAGGCCAAGGTGCTGCGGGCGCTCGAGGAGGGCGTGATCTCCCGCGTCGGCTCGGGGAAGACGCTGGAGGTGGACGTCCGCGTCGTGGCCGCGACGAACAAGGACCTGCAGGCCGAGATCGCCGCCGGGCGGTTTCGCGAGGACCTGCTGTACCGCCTGAACGTGGTGCCGATCGAGGTGCCGCCGCTGCGGGCGCGGCGCGGCGACATCCCGCAGCTGGTCGAGCACTTCGCGGAGCAGCTCACCCGGCGCGGCGGCCTGCCGCCGAAGCAGTTCGACAAAGAGGCGCTGCAGCGCCTCGCGGCGCACGATTGGCCGGGCAACATCCGCGAGCTGCGGAACGCCGTCGAGCGGCTGCTCATCCTCGCGCCGGGCCCCGTGGTCGCGCCCGCCGACGTGGAGCGGATCGCGGGGCTGGCGACAGGGGTGGCGGGGGACGGAGCCCGGGGGACGAGCGCGGCGGATCTCGCCGGGGCGCCGTGGATGCGCGCCGGCACGTTCGAGGAGTTCAAGCAGGCGGCCGAGCGGACCTACATCCTCGCGAAGCTGAAAGAGAACGACTGGAATGTCTCGGAGACCGCGCGCACATTGGATATGCCGCGCTCGAACCTGTACAAGAAGATCGAGCGCTACGGCCTGGCTCGGGAGGGGTAGTGGCGGGAATGGAGAAAGAGCGCGACTGGGACAAGGAGATGGCCGAAGTCGACCGGCTGCTCAACAAGCTGCCGGACGCCGATCCCACCCTCGGGCGGGGCGGCGGTTCCGAGCCAACCGTCAAGCGGCCGGCCGTAGTAGGCGCCGCGGCCGGGATCGCGGGGGGACGGCTCGGGACCTGGGCGAAGGTGGCGCTCGCTGTGCTCGTCGGCATCGGCGTCGCGCCCGGGGTGTGGCCGTATTCCCATGGTTGCGGCGTGCGGCTGATCTTCTACCTCGTCGCCGTGGCGGCGGTCGTCGCCGCGGGGGTGTGGGCGAGCATTGCGTCGTGGCGGGGGCGCCTCGGGTTCGCACATGTCGTGTCGCAAGTGCTCATCGTCTGGGGGATCGTCCTCGTGACGCGCGAAGTGCTGCCGCGCGTCGGTTCCGCCAACGCGACGACCCTGTGGCTCTGTCCCGACGTGCAGCCGCCCCGCTAACCGATGACGGAGAACGGATGACGGAGAACTTCAAGAACTTCATCGCCGGCGAGTGGGTCGCCCCCGCCACCGGCGCGTACTTCGAGAATCGCAACCCCGCCGACGCGACTGAGGTGATCGGCTGCTTCCCGCGCTCCGGCCCGGAGGACGTGGCGCGGGCCGTGGCGTCCGCCAAGCGCGGCTTCGAGCGCTGGTCCAAGACCCCCGCGCCGATCCGCGGTGAGGTGCTGCACCGTGTCGGCGATCTCCTGGTAGAGCGCAAGGAGCAGATCGCCCGCGTCATGACGCGCGAGATGGGCAAAGTCCTCGCGGAGACGCGGGGCGACGTGCAGGAAGGGATCGACACCGCCCACTACGCGCACACCGAGGGCCGCCGGCTGTTCGGCCGGGTGGTGCCGTCCGAGCTGCGGAACAAGTGGGCGATGAGCTACCGCCGGTCGATCGGGGTGGCTGGACTGATCACCCCGTTCAACTTCCCGCTCGCGATCCCCACCTGGAAGATGTTCCCCGCGCTGCTGTGCGGGAACGCGGTGGTCTTCAAGCCCGCGGAGGATGTCCCGCACACGGCGCACTTGTTGGTGGAGATCCTGTGCGACGCCGGCCTGCCGCCCGAGGTGGTGCAGCTGGTGCACGGCGAGGGCGCCGTCGTGGGCAGGGCGATGGTCGAGCATCCCGACATCCCGGTCATCTCGTTCACGGGGTCGACGGAGACGGGCGCGATCATCGGCGCCACGTGCGGCAAGATGCACAAGCGGCTGTCGCTCGAAATGGGCGGCAAGAACGCGATGATCGTGATGGACGACGCCGATCTGGAGCTGGCGCTCGACGGAGCGCTGTGGGGCGCCTTCGGTACGACCGGGCAGCGTTGCACGGCCACGAGCCGGCTGATCGTGCACGACACGGTGCACGACCGGCTGGTCCAGATGATCTGCGACCGGGCGGAGCGGCTGCGGCTCGGCCCGGGCCTGGACGAGACGACGGACGTCGGGCCGCTCATCAACGAGGACGCCCGCAAGAAGGTCGAGTACTACGTGGGCGTCGGGCGCGACGAGGGCGCGCGCGTGCTGATCGGCGGCGAGCGGGCCACGGGGAAGGGACTCGAGCGCGGCTGGTTCTACCGGCCGACGGTGCTGGCAGGGGTCAAGCCCGGAATGCGGGTCGAGCAGGAGGAGATCTTCGGCCCGGTGCTCTCGGTGATCAAGGTCGGCTCGCTCGACGAGGCGATCCGCGTCAACAACGACGTCAAATACGGCCTCTCGAGCGCGTTGTACACCCAGGACGTGAACGCCGCCTTCCGCGCGATGAACGAGCTGGACACCGGGATTACCTACGTCAACGCGCCCACCATCGGCGCCGAGGCGCACCTGCCGTTCGGCGGCGTGAAGCAGACCGGCAACGGGCACCGCGAAGGCGGCTGGGAGGTCTACGACTTCTACTCCGAGACCAAGGTGGTGTACGTGGACTTCTCGGGGAAGCTGCAGCGGGCGCAGATCGACACGGAAGCATAGCGCATCAGATCGCACCGGTCGGCAACAATCTGGTGACGCAGCTCACACTGCCGGACGCTATCCTCCCGTCCGGTGGATCACGAGTCGCTGCTGATCGTCCTCTCTACGGGCGGCTCGCCGCTCGATGACGCGGCGCTGGACGCCCTCACGGATACGGTAGTCCAGTGGGTGCGGGTCGAGCGCGAGGGTGACGCCGCGTGCCTCGCGGCGCGGGTCCGTCACGCCGACCCGCCGGACCGGTTTCGAGAGCGGGTGAGGGCGTGGGGGGCGGCCCGGGGGTGGGCCGTGACCGTTGCGTCTAGCCGACGGCTTGGCTAGAGTAACAACCATGCATCACTTGGGGGCCCCGAGGGGAGGTACGGGCGCGCGCGCCGCGCTGGCTGCCTTCGCCCCCCCGGAAAAGCGGCGCTCCCGGCTGGCCCGGTGGTTCGACAATTGGATGCGCTCGCTGGGCATGGCGCTGGTCCTGTTTCTCATCATCCGCACCTTCCTCATCGAAGCATTTCAGATTCCCTCCGGCAGTATGGAGCGCACGCTGCTCGCCGGCGATTTTCTCTTCGTCAACAAGGCCGTGTACGGGGCGCAGATACCCGGCACGAGCGCCCGCCTGCCGGGCTTCGAGTCGCCGCGCCGTGGCGACGTCATCGTCTTCGCGTACCCGAGGAACCCCGAGCTCAACTACGTGAAGCGAGTCATCGGCGTCCCCGGGGACACCGTCGAGATGCGCGGCGGCGAGGTCCGCGTGAATGGCGAGGCGCTCAAGGAACCGTACGTCCAGCGGGTGGACCCGGCGCACGACATCTACGACCCGGAGTTCAACTGGCAGCGGGAGTACCTGGTCGGCGGCGCGGCTGCGGCGCGGAGCAGCTACCGTCCTACGCGCGACACGTGGGGTCCGCTCGTGGTGCCGCCGGGCAAGTACTTCGTGCTGGGCGACAACCGCGACAACTCCGCGGACTCGCGCTACTGGGGGTTCGTGGACCAGCAGGCGGTGAAGGGCAGGCCGCTCGTCGTCTACTTCAGCTACGACCGGGAGGCGCGCGACGCGCTTCCCTGGTTGACCGATATTCGCTGGCACCGGCTGGGCTCGATCATCCGGTAGCCGGCGGTGACGTAGGCCTCCGCCCGAGCGTACGCCGTCGGCTCGGGGGTCGTCAGGCACCGTGCGGCGTCGTGCGCGCCTGGAGGGATGACACGGCCATGCAACTGAATACGGCGAAACGCGCCTCGTTCGACGAAGGGTCGCTCGACCAGTACCTGCGGGAAATCAGCCAATACCCGCTCATCACCCGCGAGGAAGAAGTCACCCTCGCCCAGCGGATCAAGCAGGGGAACGAGGAGGCGCTCGACAAGCTCGTGCGCTCGAACCTCCGCTTCGTGGTGTCGGTCGCGAAGAAGTACCAGAATCAGGGCGTCGCGCTCTCCGACCTGATCAACGAGGGCAACCTCGGGCTGATCCGCGCCGCCCACAAGTTCGACGAGACGAAGGGGATCAAGTTCATCTCCTACGCGGTGTGGTGGATCCGCCAGGCGATCCTCCAGGCGCTCGCCGAGCAGTCGCGCATCGTGCGCGTCCCGCTGAACCGCGCGGGCACGCTACATCGCATCGGCAAACGCTCGGCTTCGCTGCTGCAGGAGCTGGGCCGCGAGCCCACCGTCGAGGAGATCGCCGAGGGGATGGACATCTCCCAAGAAGAGGTCGCCAAGACCCTGTCCATCTCGCAAGCGCACCTCTCCCTCGACGCCCCCCTCACCCCCGGCGAAGACAACAAGCTGCTCGACTACCTCCCCGACACGCAGAACCCCGGTCCCGACGACGAGATCTTCGAGCACGCCCTCACCGAGTCGATCGAGGGCGTCCTGGCGACGCTCAAGGACCGCGAGGCGAAGATCCTGCGGCTCTACTTCGGGCTGGAAGGCCAGGAGCCGATGACGCTTGAGGAGATCGGCTCGCTGCTCGGCATCACCCGCGAGCGGGTGCGGCAAATCAAAGAGAAGGCCCTGGCGAGACTGCGGCACGTCTCGAGAGCGAGGGCGCTGGAGAGTTTTCTCTTCTAACACCTAGGGAGAGGGGAGAAGGGAGAGGTACGAGACGGTGCGAAGCGCACGCTCGGCTCGCACCGCAACGAACCTCTCCCTTCTCCCCGCTCCCTCTTATATTCTCCGCCCTATGGCCGGTCTCGCTTCGTTCGACGTCTCTACGGGCGCGGATCTCCAAGAGGTCGATAACGCCGTCAACCAGGCGGCCAAAGAGGTCGCCCAGCGCTACGACTTCAAGGGGTCCAAGGCCGCCATCGCGTTCGACCGCGCCACGGCGGCGCTCACCCTCGTCGCCGACGATGACTTCAAAATGAAGGCGCTGTTCGACGTGCTGCAATCCAAGCTCATCAAGCGCGGCGTGCCCGTGAAGAACCTCGAGCTTGGCCAGGTCACGCCCGCCGCGGGTGACACCGTGCGCCGCGAGATCAAGCTCACCCAGGGCCTGCCGCAGGAGAAGGCGAAAGCGATCGTCAAGGCGATCAAGGACCAGAAGTTCAAGAAGGCACAGGCCTCGATCCAAGGTGCGGAGATCCGGGTGCAGTCGCCCTCGAAGGACGAGCTCCAGGAAGTGATGGCGTTTCTCCGCTCCCGGGAGTGGGGCCTCGAGCTCAAGTTCGGGAACTATCGCGGATGAAGCTGGGCGTCATTTCGCTCGGCTGCGACAAAGCCACGGTCGACTCCGAGCGCCTGGTCGGCGACCTCGTGGGGCACGGCGCGGTGGTGACGCCCGACCTGCCGCACGCGGACGTGATCCTCATCAATACGTGCGGGTTCATCGACGCGGCGAAGCGGGAATCGATCGAGGCGATCTTGTCAGCCGCGCGCCTCAAGGCGCACGGCGACGTGAAGGCCGTCGTGGCCGTGGGCTGCCTGGTGCAGCGCTACCGGCAGGAGCTCGCGGCGGAGATCCCCGAGGTGGACCTGTTCCTCGGCTTCTCCGATCTCCCCCACCTGGTGCCCGCGCTGGCGGAGCGGGGCCTGATCGACGACCCCGTCGCCCGCCACCCCGGCGTCCGGCAGTTCCTCGGGGACGCGCCGCACGTGCGCTACCTGAAAATCTCCGAGGGCTGCGATCATACCTGTGCGTTCTGCGCCATCCCGCTGATGCGCGGCAAGCACCGCTCGGAGCCGCTCGAGCGGCTGGTGCGCGAGGCGCAGGCGCTCGAGGCGCAGGGCGCGAAAGAGATCAACCTCGTCGCTCAGGACCTCGGCCACTACGGCCGGGACCTCGGCCTCCAGGGTCCCAAGCTCCGCGACCTGCTCGAGGCGCTGCTCGGCGGGACGTCTGTGCCGTGGTATCGCCTGTTGTATGTCTACTCGGCCGGGCTCTCCGAGCGGCTGGTGGAGCTGGTGGCGCGCGAGCCGCGCGTCGTGCCCTACCTCGACATGCCGATCCAGCACGCCTCCGACCGGATGCTGGAGCGGATGCGACGGCCCGAGCGCCAACACACGCTGCGCGAGAAGCTCCGCTGGCTGCGAGGTGCGATCCCCGATCTCGCGCTCCGGACCACGTGCCTCGTGGGGTTCCCGGGCGAGACCGCGGAGGACTTCCGCGAGCTGCTCGCCTTCCTCGAGGAGGCGCAGTTCGACCGGTTGGGCGCGTTCGCCTATTCGCCGCAGGAAGGGACGCGCGCCACCGCATACCCGGACGACGTTCCGGACGAGGTGAAGCGCGACCGGCTCGAAGAGCTGCTCGAGGTGCAGCGCGCGATCTCCGCGGAGCGGCTGGCCCGGTTCGTGGGGCGCGAGGTGGAGGTGCTGGTCGATCGCGTGGCGGACCCCGACGAGGCCGGCGCCACGCACGTCGGGCGAGTGCGGTGGCAGGCCGACGACGTGGACGGCGTCACCTACCTGGAGCGGGGCGGGTGGGCTGAGCCCGGCAGCTTCGTGCGGGCGCGGATCGCGGCGAGCGAGGATTACGACTTCCGGGCGGTCGCGCTGACGTGAGTCGCTCGGCGGAGCTCTTCGACCGGGCGAAGGCCGTGCTCCCGGGCGGAGTGAATTCACCGGTCCGGGCGTTCCGTGCCGTGGGCGGAACGCCCTTTTTCGTCGCCCGAGCGGCGGGCGCGCGTCTCACCGACGCCGACGGCACGACGTACCTCGACTACGTGTGTTCGTGGGGCCCGCTGATCCTGGGCCACGCGCCGGCGGCGGTGCTCGAGGCGATCCGCGGCGCGGCGGAGCGGGGGTGGAGCTACGGCGCGCCGTGCGAGGCCGAGGTGGAGCTCGCGGAACTGGTACGCCGGCGGATGCCGGCCGTGGAGATGGTCCGGTTCGTGAACTCCGGCACCGAGGCGACGATGGCGGCGGCCCGGCTCGCACGCGCCGCCACCCGGCGCGACGTGATCGTCAAGTTCGAGGGGTGCTATCACGGCCACGCCGACGGCTTCCTCGTGAAGGCGGGGAGCGGCGTGGCGACGCTCGGCCTGCCCGACAGCCCCGGCGTCCCGCCCGCAGTCGCGGGACTCACCCTCGCGGTTCCGTTCAACGACGCGGCGGCCGTGGCGGATGTCTTCGCGCGCCGCGGCGGCGACATCGCGGCGGTGATCGTCGAGCCGTACGTCGGCAATGCCGGATTCATTCCCCCCGAGCCGGACTTCCACGCCACCCTGCGCGCGCTGTGCGACCGGTACGGCGCGCTCCTGATCTTCGACGAGGTGATGACGGGGTTCCGGGTCGCGCCGGGGGGCGCGCAGCAGCGGCTGCACGTCCGCCCCGACCTCACGACGCTCGGCAAGATCATCGGGGGCGGGATGCCGGTGGGGGCGTATGGCGGACGGGCGGACCTGCTGCGTCTGGTCGCGCCCGAGGGGCCGGTCTACCAGGCGGGCACGCTCGCCGGGAATCCGGTGGCGATGGCGGCGGGGCTCGCCACGCTGCGGGAGACGGAGCGCTCCGGCTTTTACGAGGCGCTGGAGCGGCGAACCGCGCGGCTGGTCGCGGGTATAGGGGACGCCGCGCGCCGGCGCGGGGTCCCGGTCACCACGGGGCACGCGGGCTCGATGTGGGGGATGTACTTCGCGCCCGGCCCCGTACGGAACTTCGCCGAGGCGAAGGCCTCGGACACCGCGCTATTCGCGCGTTGGCACCGGGCCGCGCTCGGGCGCGGCGTGTTCCTCGCCCCCTCGGCGTTCGAGGCGGGTTTCGTCTCCAGCGCACATACCGATGCCGACATCGACTTCACGATCGCACAACTCGACGCGGCGCTGGGCGAAGCGCGGGCTCGCTAGCCTGCTCGCCTGCGCGGCGGGCTGCGCCCGGCCGCAGCCCGCCCCGGTCGCGCCGAGCGCCGAGCCCGAGCTGCGGGTCGGGATCGCCGTGAGTGCGCCGAGCGTCACGCTCGGCGGCGACGGCGAGCTGTTCGTCACCGACGACGGAAACGGCGAGCCGCTCGGCTCGATCCCGGTCGGGACGACGTGGACCGTCGTGGCGGACACGCCCGGGCTCCGACTCGTGAAGCCCGACGGCAGCCGCAGCGAGCGCCACTTCGGGATCTCCGCCGTCAACGTCACGGAGAACCGGTTCGCCATGACGAGCGGCCGGCGCTACCGCGGCCGGGTGAACGTGGTCCGCGACCCCGCCGGGCTTACCGTGATGAACCGCGTGCCGCTCGAGAGCTACCTCGCCGGCGTCATCGGCGGGGAGATGGGACCGCGGCGGACGGACGAGCGGCAGGCGATGCTCGCGCAGGCGGTGGTGTCGCGCAGCTTCGCCGTGAAGAACCGGGGCCGCTGGGAAGCCCAGGGGTTCGACGCCTGGGCCGACGTGCGCGACCAGGTGTACGCCGGGGTCGCCGGCGAGACGCCCGAGGTGTGGGACGCGCTCCGCCAGACGCGCGGCGAGGTGCTGCGCTACCACGGTGAGATCGTCGACGCCTACTTCCACTCGACGTGCGGCTTCCGCACCGCCGGCGTGGAGGAGGCCTTCAAGACCTCGCAGCCGCAGCCCTACCTGCGAGCCGTCTCGGACGCGTCGGGGGGCGGGCATTACTACTGCGAGATCTCGCCGCGATTTCGCTGGCGCGAGGAATGGGACGGCGCCAAGCTGCGCGCTATATTGTCGCGGACGCTTCCAGCGGTGATGAACACGGGCGGTGGCGGGCTGCAGCGCATCACGGACCTCGAGGTGAGCCGCACCACCGCGTCCGGTCGCGTGGGCGAGCTGCGGATCGCGTTCGAGCACGGCGACGTGCGCGTCCCGGGGCCGGACGTGCGCGCGGTGCTGCGCCCCCAACCGGACCAGCTGCTCGGGAGTTCGGCGTTCGAGCTCCGCGTCACCAAGGAGGGCGGCCAGGTGACGCGTGTGGTCGCGAGCGGCGCGGGGTGGGGACACGGCGTGGGGTTCTGCCAGTGGGGCGCCGTGGGCCGGGCTCGCGCGGGCCAGGACTACCGCACGATCGCCACGACGTACTTCCCGGGAGCCAACGTTGAGCGCCTTTACTGAGGCGGTTAGCAAGGCCGTGCCTGCTGCGCTGCTACTATCCGCCTATCCGGCTAACCGCCTAACCGCCCAAGGTGTCCTCAGCCAGTTCTCCTACGAGAACATCAAGCCCAGCGCCATCCAGTTCGATCTGGGACCCCTGGCGGGGACCAACGTCCGCGGAACCCTGACCGGCGGCATGCGACTCGACTACGGGCGTATTGCGCCGCATGTGCGGGTGCTGCTGGGCCTGTCCTACTTCAAGGCCGACTTCAGCTCGGCGGCGCGGGCGCGCTTCGAGCAGCGGCTCGACAGCATCGTGAACCCCACCAGGAAGGACACGATCAACCTCGGCCCCATCACGTGGAGCGACGTCACGGGCGACGTCGATCTCCAGTACGTGCTGCCCCAAGGGCACGCGGTGACGGCCTACATGGGGATCGGGATCGGCGCGCACGTCCGCCACGGCAGCGGCCCGGCGATCAACGGCACGTTCGTCCAGGACGCCCTGAACGAGATCACGGCGGGGTTGAACGGCACCATCGGCGCGGAGATTGGCGCGAAGCGGTGGCGGTTCACCGTCGACGCTCGGGGCGTGCTGTCGAGCGGGCTCTCGACCGTGAGCCTGCGGACAGGCGTCATGTACCGCTGGGCGGGCCTCGCGAAGTGAGCGGCCCCCTGCGCGTCGCGGTGGTCGGGGCGGGCGCGATCGCGCAGGTGGCCCACCTCCCCGCGCTGCGGCGGCTGCCCGGGACGGAAGTGGCGGCGATCTGCGACAACGACGTGGGCAAGGCGCAGGCCCTCGCCGCGCGGTTCGACGTCAAGGAGACGTTCGACGACATCGAAGAGGTGCTGAAGTACGCGCGGCCCGACGTGGTGGCGATCTGCACACCCAACCACCTCCACGAGATTCACGTGGTGTCGGCCCTGGCGGCGGGCGTGCACGTGCTGTGCGAGCGGCCCCTGGCGCTCACCCTGGGGGGCGTGGAGCGCGTGCTGCAGGCCAGCGAGAAATACGGGAAGCGCGTCATGGTCGGCATGAACCATCGCTTCCGCTCGGATGTGCAGGCGGTGCGGGGGTTCCTCGCGGGCGGGGACCTCGGCGTGCTGCAGGCGATCCGGAGCGGGTGGCACACCTTTCAGTCCAGTCGCCAGATGGTGGGGTGGCGGTTGCGGCGCCAGGAGGCGGGTGGCGGGGCGTTCCTCGACCTCGGGCTCCAGCTCCTCGATTTGGGGCTGTGGCTCGCGGGCTGGCCCGCGCCGAAGCGCGTCACGGCGCACGCCCTGCGGCCGGCGAAGGACGGCCTGGAAGACATGGCGACGGCGCTCGTCGTGTGTGAGACCGGCGTGTCGCTCACCATCGACGTGAGCTGGCGCCACATGGGGGAGGCCGAGCGGTTCTGGTTCGACCTGGTGGGGACGAAGGGCTCGGCCAGCGTGCAGCCGCTGCGGATCTTCAAGGAGGTGCACGGCACCGTCACGGATGTCACGCCCACCGGTGCGAGCGGGCGGGAAACACCGTTCGCCCAGTCATACCGCGCCGAGTGGAGCTACTTCCTGGCCGTGATCCGAGGGGACGTGAACGCGCCGCCGCCCCGCGACCAGCTGGCGCTGCACCGGGCACTGGAGGCCGTGTATCGCTCCGCCGACGAAGGGCGCGACGTGCTGTTGTGATGACCCCCGGTCGGGCGTCCGCCGTCCTCATCGTGGTGGGCGCCGTTCTGCTCGTCGCGAGCTATCCACCGTTCCATCTCCCCGTCCTCAGCTTCGTCGCCCTCACCCCCGCAGTCGTGCTGCTGCGGTGGCTCGAGCGCGAGCACGACGTGCGGGGCGCCCTGCGCCAGGGCTTCTGGTACGGGTTCGTCACGCAAGGGGCGGTGCTCTACTGGCTCGTGGTCGCCCTGTGGCACTTCACCCCACTCTCGGCGCTCGGTTACCTCGCCACCATCGCGATCTACGGCCTGTGGTACGCGCTGCTGTTCTGGTTCGTCGTGCGCGTGCGCGAGCGGCTGCCGCTGGTGCCGCTGTGGGTCGTGTTCCCGGTCGCGTGGAGCACGGTCGAATGGGTCGTCGGCCACCAGGGCGACATCCGCTTCCCGTGGCTCGGGCTGGGCACGTCGCTCGCGGACGCGCGGGTGCTGGTGCAGTGGGCCGACATCGCGGGGGCGCGCGGCGTGACGCTATGGCTCGCGTGGTGCAACGTGATGTTGGTCGAGGCCGCTCTTGCGAGCAGGGAGCAGGGAGCGGGGACCGGTCCGATCCGGTGGCGGCCCCTGCTGGCGGTGCTCGCGACGGTCGCTCTCGCCTGGGGGTACGGCGCGTGGCGGATGCGGACGCTGCCGCTGCGCGAGGTCGGCACTGTCGGGCTGATCCAGCCGAATGAGGGGTTCCGGGAGAAGTGGGACAAGGCGCGCCAGGATAGCGTGATGGCAAAGCTGTTCGAGCTGTCCGGGCGACTGGAAGACAGCACCCGCCTGGACCTGTTGCTCTGGCCCGAGGCGGCCGTACCCGACTACTTCGTGAACCGCCCCGACTGGGAATCGGCGATCGCACGGCGCGCCCGCGAAACGCACACGCCGCTGCTTACCGGCGGCCTCGACGTCGAGTTTCACAGTCGGCGAAGTTACGACTATTACAACGCAGCCTTTTTCTACGATTCCACGGGCGCGCGCGGCTTCTATCCCGTGTACCACAAGCGTTACCTGGTGCCGATCGTCGAGCGCGTCCCGTTCGTCCCGCCGCGCTGGTTCCATCTGCGGTGGTTCGGCGGATTCGGTGAGGGACACGGGTTACCCCTCTACCCGACGGCCATCGGGAAATTCGGCGTGCTCATCTGCTACGAGTCGATCTTCGAGGACCTGGCGCGCGGCTACCGCCGCGAGGGCGGGGACTTCCTCGTCAACATCACGAACGACGCCTGGTACGGCCACACCGCGGGGCCGTACCAGCACGCCAGCCACCTCGTGCTGCGCGCCATCGAGACCCGTATGGGCATCGCGCGCGCGGCGAACGACGGCATCTCCGAGTTCGTCGATCCGCTGGGCCGCACGTACGCCGAAACCGGGCTCGAACGGGAGGCCAGCGTGGCCGACCGGCTGCGCACGAGCGACGTGATCCCGCTGTACGTCCGCCTGGGGGACTGGGTGGGGGTGCTGGTGGTGCTCACCACGCTTGGGTTCGCCGGCGTGCTGGTGGTGCAGCGCTGGAGTTCGGAGCGCCTGCTATGAAAGTGCGGAGTGCGGAATGCGGAATGCGGAAATGATGAAGTGCGGAATGTGGAATGCGGAATGCGGAATTCAAGAGGAAGGTTCGATCCCGCGAGCCCGCCTCCTGGTTCGACGATCGCGCGCTCCGTTCCGCATTCCGCATTTCGCATTCCGCACTGGGTGGGGGTGGAGGTGATGGGGCGGGTAGGGGTGGACGTCGGCGGCACGTTCACCGATCTCGTCGCCCTCGGGGAAGACGGGACGATCGCCGTGCGGAAGGTGGTGACCACGCCGCAGGATCCGGCGCTGGGGCTCTTTCGAGCGCTCGACGGGACCTCGCCGCCTCGGTCTCCCCGTCCCATCGACCTGCTCGTTCATGGGACCACGATCGCGACGAACGCCCTGCTCGAGCGGCGCGGGGCGCGGGTGGTGCTCGTAACGACGCGCGGGTTCGAGGATCTGCTCTGGCTGCGGCGCCAGGACCGCGCCGCGCTGTACGATCTCGCGCGGGACCATCCGCCCCCGCTCGTCGCCCGAGGCGACGTGGTGCCGGTGGCCGAGCGGATGGGACCGGCCGGGGTGCTCGAGCCGCTGGCGGACGCAGAGGTCGCGCGCGTCGCAGCCGCCGTGCGCGCCCTCGCGCCCGAGGCTGTCGCGGTGTCGTGCCTCTTCGCGTTTCGCCATGCCGAGCACGAGCGCTGCCTCGCGGCCGCGCTGCGGGCGGCGCTGCCGGGCGTGCCGGTCGTCGCGAGCCATGAAGTGCTCCCCGCGTTCCGCGAGTTCGAGCGCGCTCGAGCGCGAGGTGCAGGCGCGCGGCATCGCGGCGCTGCGCGTGATGACCTCGAGCGGCGGGACGCTGCCACCGGCGTCCGCCGCCGCACGCGGAGCGTCGCTCGCGCTTTCCGGTCCGGCGGGGGGCGTCGTCGGCGCTCGCCTCGTCGGCGCGGCGGTGGGGCTCTCGGAGCTGCTCACCCTCGACATGGGTGGAACGAGCGCGGATGCGAGCCTCGTGACCGGCGGCGCGCCCCTGAGCGACGGCGCTGGGGCGGTGGCCGGCATCCCGCTCGCGTTGCCGTCGGTGCTGATCGAGACCGTGAGCGCGGGCGGCGGCAGCATCGCCCGCGTGGACGAAGGCGGCGCGCTCAAGGTGGGCCCCGCGAGCGCGGGCGCCGTGCCGGGGCCCGCCTGCTACGGGCGAGGGGGCGAGCGTCCCACGGTGACGGACGCCTGCCTCGTCCTCGGCTGGCTCGACGCGGAGAGTCCACTGGCCGACGAGGTGCGGCTCGACCCGGGCGCCGCCGAGCGCGCCGTGCGAACGCTGGGGCCGGTGTGGGCAGAAGGAGGGGGAGGGGACCCGACGCGCAGCGCCGCGGGGATCGTCGCGGTCGCCGCCGCGGTCATGGGGCGCGCGCTGAAGCGGGTGAGCGTGGCGCGCGGGCTCGATCCCCGCCGCATGGCGCTGCTGCCCTTCGGCGGCGCGGGACCGCTCTTCGGGTGCCAGCTCGCGGCCGCGCTCGGGATGCGCACGATCGTGATCCCGCCGCACGCCGGGGTGCTCTCCGCGCTGGGGCTCGCGGCGGCGGCCGAGCGGATCGATCTCCTGGCGTCGTTTCATCGCCCGCTCGAGGCACTCCCGGCGACCGAGATCGGGCGCGCGTTCAGCCCGCTCCTCGCGGAGGCGGGGAACCAGGTGTCCGGATCGACCGTGCTGCGGTATGCCGACTGTCGGTTCGCGGGTCAAGGGTACGAGGTCACCGTGCCGGTGACGGTCAACGACCCGCGGCGGATCCGGGCCGCGTTCCTGGCGGCGCACCAGGCGCGCTACGGCCACTCGGGGAGCGGGCAGCCGGTCGAAATCGTAAACCTCCGCGTGGTAGCCTTGCGGCCGGGACCGGAGCCGAGCTTCCGCGGGGCGAGCCACGCCGCGCGCGCCGCTCGGTCCCGGGGGGAGCGCGCGATCACGCTCGCCGGGGAGCGCCTCACGGCGTCGGTGTGGCCGCTCGACGAGCTCGCGGCGGGCGTGACGATCGACGGCCCGGCGATCCTCGCGGGGCGGGACGCCACCGCCGTCCTTGAGCCCGGGTGGCGGGGCACGGTGCATCCGACGGGCGCGGTGGTAGTCGAGCGCCGATGAGCCTTGACGCCGTCGGCCTTGAGGTGATGGGGCACGCCTTCGCTGCGATCGCGGAGGAGATGGGCCTGGTCCTGATCCACTCCGCCGTGTCTCCGAACATCCGCGAGCGGCGCGACTGCTCGGCAGCACTGTTCGACGCAGACGGCGAGATGATCGCCCAGGCGGCGCATATCCCGGTGCACCTCGGCGCGCTGGCGGAGTCGGTCGCCGCGGTGCGGGCGCTCGATCCCCGGCCGGGGGAAATCTTCATCCTCAACGACCCCTACACCGGCGGCTCGCACCTTCCCGACATCACCCTTATCGGCGCGATCGAGGTCGAGGGCGGCGCGGGGGGCTACAGCGTGGTGCGAGCGCACCATTCCGACGTGGGGGGCGTGCAGGCGGGGAGCATGCCGGCCGGGGCGCGGGAGATCTTTGCCGAGGGAGTGATCCTGCCGCCGGTCCGCCTCACGCCCGAGGTCGAGCGCTTCCTGCTCGCGAACGTGCGGACGCCGGAAGCGCGCGCGGCCGACCTCGCGGCTCAGCGGGCTGCTGTCGAGCGTGGCGCGGACGGTCTGCGCGCGCTCGTCGCGCGCTATGGCTGGGCGGAAACGCGTGCCGCCGCCCGGGACCTGCTCGACTACGCCGAGCGACGCACGCGCGAGGCGCTCCGGCGCGTCCCCGCGGCGGGCCTCACGGCCACCGACTGGCTCGAGGGGGACGGCGTGGACGACGTGGACCTGCCGATCGTCGTGCGGGTGGACGTCCGGGACGGGGTCTTTCACGCCGACTTCACCGGCACGGGTCCCGCCGCGCGCGGCAACGTGAACTGCCCGCTCGCCGTCGCGCGCTCAGCCGTGCTGTTCGTGGTGCGCACGCTGCTTCCCGAGGACGTGCCGACGAACGGGGGCGTGCAGCGGGCCGTGCGGGTCACCGCTCCGGAGGGATGCCTCGTGCACGCGCGTTACCCGAGCGCCGTGGCGGCGGGCAACGTCGAGACCTCGCAGCGGATCGCCGACACGGTGTTCCTCGCGCTCGCGGCGGGCGGTGTGCCCGTCCCGGCGCAGGGGCAGGGCACTATGAACAACGTGACATTTGGCGGGACAGGGGAGGGGGGAAGAGGGAAGGGTGGGTGGACTTATTACGAGACGGTCGGGGGAGGTCAGGGGGCAACCTCGGGAGCGCCCGGACCTTCGGGCGTGCACGTCGGGATGTCCAACACGCGGAACACGCCGATCGAGGTCCTGGAGATGGAGTATCCGTTGCGGCTTACGACTTACGCCTTACGACGGGGGAGTGGTGGCGTGGGGCGGTGGGCGGGTGGCGAGGGTGTGGTGAGGGAGTTCGTAGCGCTGGCGCCGATGGAGCTGAGCGTGCTGGCCGAGCGGCGGCGGCATGGGCCGCAGGGCGCCGCGGGCGGTGGGTCCGGCGCGCTCGGGCGCACGCTCTTGAACGGGGCGGAGCTGGCCCCTAAAGTGAGCGCGCGGCTCGCGCCCGGCGACGTGGTGCGGCTGGAGACCCCGGGTGGTGGCGGTTGGGGAAAACCCGAACGCGGAGACGAACGATGACGTGGCTGCTCGTGGCGCTGCTCGGCCTCGTGGCCGGCGTGGTCTCAGGGCTCTTCGGGGTCGGCGGGGCGATCGTGATCATTCCGGGGCTAGTCCTCGTCGCCAAGCTTTCCCAGCATACGGCGAACGGGACGTCCCTCGCGTCGCTGCTCCTGCCGGTGGGGCTCCTGGGGGCGCTGGAGTACTACCGGCGGGGCGAGGTGAACATTCCGTACGCGATCATCATCGCGGCAGGGCTGTTCATCGGGGCGCTCGTGGGCGCGAAGCTCGCGGGGACCTTGTCGGACGTGACGCTGCGGCGGGCGTTCGGAGCGTTCCTGCTGCTCGTGGCGGGGAAGCTGCTCGCCGGCTAGTGCCGTTCCAACTTGATTCGCCTACGAGCCGAGAGTAATGAGGTCGGCCCGCCAGCCAGTGCGGGGTGCCGATGACTTGGCGGGAATAGTTGGAACGGCACTAGGCGTTCGCGTCGAAGACCTTGCCGTCCACGAATAACCGGAACAGCTCCTGGTCGAGCTGTCCGGCCTTCACTTCTTCCGCCATGATGTCGAGCGCGCGGACCGACGCGACCGCCGGCTTGTAGGGCCGGTCGGCGGCGGTCAACGCGTCGTAGATGTCGCTGATCGTCATCATGCGCGTCTGGATCGGGATGGCCTCACCCGTCACGTGGCGCGGGTAGCCCGCGCCGTCGAGCTTCTCATGGTGCCCGTAGGCGATGATAGGGATCTGCTGCAGCTCGCGCGTCCAGGGGATCTGCTGCAGGAACCGGTAGGTGTGCGTGACGTGACTCTCGATCTCGAGTCGCTCGGTCTCGTCGAGGCTTCCCTTCGGGATCGTCAGGTAGCGCATCTCGTCGTCGCTCAGATAGCGGCGCGCCTTCCCGGTCACGTCCTCGTACGTGCGGCGCGCCAGGGAAGACAGCTCCTCGAAGCGCCGCGCGGGCAGCACGGTCGGCTCGTTCGCCCGCATGACGGCCTCCAAGAACCGGCCGAGTTCCCGCAACTCGGCGCCGTGCTCCTCCTCGAGCCCCCGCAAGAAATCGTCGTACCCCTCGCGCCCGCAGCGCTCGAGGAACTCGGCCCGCTTGCGCCAGAACTCCCGCTCCGCGGTCCGCCGGACGAAGTCGTGCCGTTGCCGGATCAGGTCGAGCTGCAGGGGGTAGAGCTTCTTGGCCTTTACCAGCACCTGCTCCCGCACGCCGACCTTGCCGAAATCGTGCAGCAAGCCGGCGTAGCGGATCTCCCGCAGCTGCTCGCGGCTGAACCGCACGCTGCGGTAGGCGCCGTCCTCGGCGCGATCCACGACGGCGGCGAGCCCGATGGTCATGTTCGCGACGCGGCCCGAGTGCCCGAACGTCGTCGGATCGCGCTGCTCGATCGCGTGCACCGCCGCCCGCACGAAGCCTTCGAACATCTGCTCGATGCGCTCGTACAGCTGGCTGTTTTCGATGGCCACCGCCGCCTGGCCCGCGAGGGCCGTCACCAGCTCCACCGTGCGCTTCGAGTAGGGCACCACCTGCTGCTCCACGTCCGCCGGCGTGGCGAGCACCATGTCGAAGTCGCGCTTGCGGTTGATGAGCTGCAGCACACCGATCACTTCGTCGCGGTGGTCCTTCATCGGGATCACGAGCATCGACTTGGTGCGGTAGCCCCACCGCTCGTCGAACGAGCGGTTGATGCTGTACTCGACGTCGGGCGGGAGGAAGTACGCGTCGTCGATCACGAGGGGCTCGCCCGTCACCGCCGTGTAGCCCGCGAGGCTCGTCCGGTCCACGGGTATCGTGAACTCGACGAACGGCGCCTCGGGCTTGGAGTACGTCTGCGCCAGGCGGAAGCGCATGCGCTTCTGCCCCTGCTCGCTCGTCTCGATGAGGTAGAGGCTCCCGGCGTCGGACGACGTGATGCGCCGGGCCTGAGTGAGGATCAGGTCCAGCAGGGTCTTGACGTCGCGCTCGGTGCCGAGCGCGACGCCGATGCGCGTCAGCTCGCCGATCTCGCGGCTGCGGCTCGCAGCCTCGGAGCGGGCGCGGGCGGTCTCGATGCGGGCCGCCGCCTCGCGGTAGCCAGCGCGCACCGCGACCAGCAGCTGGCGCTGGCCCACGGGGTGCCGCACGAACCCGGAGAGCAGCTCGGACGGCATCTCGGACGGCACGTCGGCCTCGCCGTCGCGCCCCATGGCCACGATCGCCCCGCCTGCGTCCACGAATGCGCGCAGGACGTCGAGCGGGAACGCCGAGCGGCTGTCCGCGTCGAGCACGAAGACGGTGGGCCGCTCGTCCACCGCCAGGTCGCGCGGCAGTCGCGTCTCGCGCGCCTCGATCTGCGCCCCCTGGAGAACGGGCCGCAGGCTCGCGGGGTCCCACGCGGGCGTATGCAGCAGAACGTATCTCACGGCCTCATGGTCACGAGTTCTTCACGCGCTGGAGGCCTTGCTGGGCCTCGGCGTAGTCGGGGAACACCGCCAGCGCCTGTTGGTACATTTCGACCGCCTTGTCCTTCTGCCCCCGGTCCTGATAGAGCAGCGCCCGCGAGTAGTAGGTGAGAGCCTCCGTGGGGATCTGCCGGCTCATCCGCTGGTCCGTCGCTTGCTTGGGGAGCTGCGGCAGGTTCGCGTCCTTCATGAGGCGCCCCGCCACATTCTGGATGATCTGGAACATGTGGTCGCGCTGCGCCTGGTCCTTTTCGACCTTCACGATCTCGCTCGTCTCGACGTTCACGAGACGCGCGTCCACCCGGAAGTCGCCGTAGAAGTCGATGAACGTGCCGAGCACCACGTAGCGCGCCCCGACCAGCTTGCCGACCTTCGCCGCCGTCTGGGGGTCCACGCGCCCCGACGCCCCGAGGTTCTGCTCCTCGAGGAGCTTCTGGATCTCCTCGCGCTCCACCACGCGGGCGGCCGGGTTCGCGGACAGCTCGGAGATCAACATTCCCGCGATGCCCTTTTGCAAGGCATCGAAGTTCTCCTTGTCCTGCCCGTACGAGCCGCCGTTGTCGAACGGCATCACCGCGATGCCGGGCCGGCTGTCCGGACCCCGCGCCTGCGCCGCGAGCCCGCCGAGGGCCGGGGGGACGAAGGGGACGAGGGCGAACGACAGCACGGCAATGACCGAACGCGAACGCATATGCGTGCTCCTCGATCAGAGGGTCAGTTTCATGCCTTCTTGCGCCGCCAACACCTCGGCGGGTTTTCCCTTCGCCTTCGCCTCGCGGCGCGCCGCGGTGAGCAGGCCGTCCATCGCGGTGTCGGCGTGCTCCGGCTCGTGATGGAACAGCACGAGCCGCTGCACGCCCGCCTCGGCCGCCAGGGCCACCGCCTCCGCGAACGTGGAGTGGCCCCATCCGCGGTGCTGCGCCAGCTCTTCGGGTGTATACATCGCGTCGTGGATCAGCAGGTCCGTGTCGGCGAGGAACGTCACGAAGTCCTGGCGCCACGACGTCGGCATGTCGTAGTGCCCGCCCGGCCCCAGCTCGTTGTCGGTCACGTACGCCATGCTCGATCCGCCGGCCGTGGGGGTCAGCCGGTACCCGAGCGTGGTGCCGGGGTGCCGCAGCTTCATCGCCCGCACCCGGAACGCGCCCACGCTGAACTCCCCGGGCTCGACCTGCTGCACCGTGAGACTGGCCGACAGGGCGTCGAGGGGAACCGGAAACACGGCCGGGTCCATCTGCTGCCGCAGGATCGCCTCGAGCGAGGTAGTCCCCTGGCGCGACCCCCAGATGCGCACGGCGTTGCCGGGCGCGAAGAACGGCTTGAAGTGTGGCAGCCCCTGGATATGGTCCCAGTGCGCGTGGGACAGGAGGATCTCAGCCTTCACGGCGCCGTTCTGTCGTTCCACCAGCTCGAGCCCCAGAGCGCGAATGCCCGTCCCCGCGTCGAGAATGACCAGCTGGCCTCCGGGGCCCTCCACGGCGACGCACGGGGTATTGCCGCCGTAGCGCGCGGTTTGGGCTCCGGGGGTGGGGATCGACCCTCGCGTTCCCCAGAAGGTCACCGTGTAGGCCGTGCGTCGCGACAACGTTCTCCCCTTCGAGCTAAGTTACGGGAAATTCAGAATGTAGGATAAGTCGCCACCTCACCCGGCCGGGGTGACGCACCTCACGACCGGCCCGCCGACGCCTCCAGGGCGGCGCGGTCGCGGATGAGGATCTCGCGGCGGCTGATCTCGATGTGGCCCTTCTCGACCAGCTCGCGCATGGTGCGGCTCACGGTTTCGCGGGACGAGCCGATCATCTGTGCGATGGTGTGGTGCGTGAGGCGGCGGGTGATGCGGTTGGAGCCCGCTTCGTCGGCGAGGTCGAGGAGCAGCTGCGCGACGCGTCCGTTCACGTCCAGCAGCACCAGGCTGCCGACCTTCTCGTCCACGCGCCGCAGCCGCCGCGACAGCTCCCGCAGCAGCGCCAGCGCGATCCCCGGCGACTGCTGCAGGATGACCTGGAAGTCCTCCCGGCGGATCACGAGCAGGTTCGAGTCCTCCATCGCGATCACGTGCGCCGAGCGCGGCTCCTCGTCGATGAGCGACATCTCGCCGAAGAAGTCGCCCTCCCCCAGCACCGAGAGAATGACCTCGCGGCCGTCCTCGCCGATCAGCACGACCTTCACCTGCCCCTTGGCGACGACGTACAGGGCGTCGCCGGGGTCGTCCTCGAACAGGATGACGGAGTTCCGGGGGTAGCTGCGCTCGCGCGTAATCTCCGCCACCCGGTCGAGCTCGGGAGGCGTCAACTGACTGAAGAGCGGGACTTTCTGAAGGATGGCCGTCACCGACACGATGCGCTTCCCCTAGGGCTCGGGGCAAGTGAACGGGCAAGCTTAAGTCCACTGCCAGTTCGGCGCAAGACCGGACGCTTGCCCCCAACTTGCGATGCCAGTTATATTTCCGCGCTTCGTGCTGTCCGACTTCTAGGCAAGGATGGGGCGCTTGAAACCCGGGATTCACCCCTCGTATCAGCGGGCCACCGTGCAGTGCGCATGCGGCAACAGCTTCGTGACGCGCTCGACGGTGCCCGTGATTCACGTCGAAGTCTGCGCCAAGTGCCACCCGTACTTCACCGGCCGGCAGAAGCTGATGGATACGGCCGGGCGGGTGGAGCGGTTCCGCCAGAAATACCGGGCCGACAAGGCCACCGGCTGAGCGATGGAGGCCCGACTCCGCCAGGCGCTCGCGCGGGCGGAGGAGGTCGCCCGAGAGCTGGCCGACCCCGAGACCGCGCGGAACCCGGCCAAGCTGAGGCAGCTCGGGCGCGAGCACGCGCGGCTCGACCAGATCCGCCAGGTGCACGACCGCCTCGCCCGGCTGGAAGCGGAGCTCGCACAGGCGCGCGAGGTGCTCCAGGACCGGGACCCCGAGCTATCGCAGCTCGCGCGCGCCGATGTGGAGCGCCTGCGCCCCGAGATCGAGCGGCTCCGCGACCAGCTCGCCGAGCTGCTCACGCCGCGCGATCCGCTGGACGATCGCGATGCGATCGTGGAAGTCCGCGCCGGCACCGGGGGGGACGAGGCGGCGCTGTTCGCCGCGGAGCTGTTCCGCATGTACACCCGATTTGCCGAGCGGAAGGGCTGGAAGGTCGAAGTCGTTTCCCTCTCCGAGGGGAACCTCGGCGGGCTGAAGGAGGCGATCTTCGCCGCCCGGGGGTCGGGCGTGTACGGCACGCTCCGTTACGAGTCGGGGGTGCACCGGGTGCAGCGCGTGCCGGTGACTGAAGCGCAAGGTCGCATCCACACGTCCGCGGCGACCGTCGCCGTCCTCCCCGAAGCCGAGGAGGTGGACGTCAAGATCGAGGAGAAAGACCTGCGGATCGACGTCTTCCGCTCGCAGGGCCCGGGCGGCCAGAGCGTGAACACCACCGATAGCGCCGTGCGCGTCACCCATCTCCCCACCGGCCTGGTCGTGCAGTGCCAGGATCAGAAGAGCCAGCTGCAGAACAAGATCCGGGCGCTCGAGGTGCTGCGCTCGCGCCTGCTCGACAAGGTGCTCGCCGAGCAGGAAGCGGCTCGTGCCCGCGAGCGCCGGGCCCAGGTGGGCACCGGCGACCGCTCGGCCAAGATCCGGACGTACAACTTTCCCCAGAACCGGGTCACCGATCACCGCATCCACTACACCGTCCACAATCTTTCCGAAGTGTTGGACGGCAACCTCGACGACCTGATCAACGCGTTGCGCCTCGCGGGAGAGAAGGAACGCCTCAGTGCCTGAGCGCTCCTCGATCGCCGCTGAGCTGGACGAGGCGGTCAACCGGCTCGAGCGTGTGTGGCTGGCCAACCCGCGGCGCGAAGCCACGAGCCTCTGGGCCGCGGTGGCAGGTGGCGCCGTCAAGCCCGGCGACGTCTGGCTGCGGCGCGAGCGGGAGCCCGAGCCGGAGGTGACGCGACGGTTCTGGGAGGCGGTGGAGCGGCGCTCCAGCGGCATTCCCTTCGCGTACGCCGCGGGGCGGACGAGCTTCCGCACGCTCGACCTGAAGCTCGACCCGCGGGCGCTTATTCCCCGTCCCGAGACCGAGGGATTGGTCGAGCTGGTGCTTTCGCATTTTCGGGCAACCGGTAACGTGGAAGGTGCAACGTGGGGCGTGGTGGCGGATGTGGGGACGGGCTGCGGGTGCATCGCGTTGAGCCTCGCCGTCGAGGGTGACTTCGATCGAGTCATCGCGGTGGAGCGCTCGCGCGCCGCCGCCGCGCTGGCGCGGGAGAACGTAGCGCTGGTGCGCCCCCCGGTGCCGGTCGAGGTGCGCGAGGGCGACCTGCTGGCCCCGCTCGCCGGCGGGCGCCTCCGCGCCGTCGTGTCGAACCCCCCGTATCTGACGGAAGCGGAGTACGCGGGCCTCGATCCCGCGGTGCGGCTGTTCGAGCCGCGCGAGGCACTGGTGGGCGGCGCGGATGGACTGGCTGCGACGCGCGTGCTGCTCGCGCGCGGGCATGCGCTGCTCGAGCCGGGTGGCGTGATCGCAGTCGAGATCGACGAGCGGCGCGCGGATGCGACCCGCGCGCTCGCGCGGGAGTACGGCTGGTCGGGAGCGGCCGTGCACGAGGACCTGTTCGGCCGGCCGCGGTTCCTGCTGGCCCGTGCCTGAGGAGGGGGGCGAGTGATCGACCAGAAGGCGGGGGAGCTGGGCCGGCTGTTGGGCCAGAGCGAGGAGTACAAGGCGCTGCTCCGGGCGAGCGACCGCATGAAGGAAGACCCGACCTGCCGGCAGCTCCTCGCCGAGGTCGAGCGCATCGCGCAGGACATCGAGCGGGCCGCTCAGGAGGGCCGCGAGCCTGCGAAACAGCAGGTCGAGCAGTACGAACGGGCGCTCCAGAGCGTGCAAGCGAATCCGGTGTATCAGCAAGTCGTGGCCGCGCAGGCGAACTTCGAAAAGCTGATGGCGAAGGTGAACGCCCGCATCTACGACGGCATGAAGCAGGGCGCCGCGAGCCCGATCATCACACTGAGCTGACGTGACGGGCCTGTTCATCGTGGTGGAGGGTCCCGAGGGGGCCGGGAAGTCGACCCTGGCGCGGTCGCTCGCGGCGCGGCTGCTCGCCGACGGCCGCCAGATCGTGCCGGTGCGGGAGCCCGGGGGCACCCCCGTGGCCGAAGCGGCGCGGAAGGTGGTGCTCCGGTTCCCGCACGACATGGCGCCCGCCGCGGAGCTGTTTCTGTTCCTCGCGGCGCGCGCCGACCTGGTGCAGAAGGTCATCCGCCCGGCGCTCGAGGCCGGCCAGGTCGTGCTGGCGGACCGGTTCGAGCTGTCGACTATGGCGTACCAGGTCGCGGGCGGCGGGTTGCCCCACGACGCGGTGGCTCACGCCAACCGCCTCGCGACGGGCGGTCTCGTGCCCGACGTGACGCTGGTGTTGGACGTGCCGGTCGACGTGGGGCGGGAGCGACAGCGGGCCGCCCGCAAGGTGCAGGATCGGCTCGAGCGGCAGGACGACGCGTTCCACCGGCGGGTGCGTGAGGCGTACCGCCACGCCCAGGGTCCCGGGGTCGTGCACATTGATGCCACACAATCGAAACAGGCCGTGCTGGACGCCGCCTGGCGGGCAGTCCTGGCCGTAACCGCACCCTCACTACGAGGCGTCTCATGAAGCTCCGGAAAATCCTCGTCGTCGCCGGCGTCGCCGGCGTGGCGCTCGCGACCGGCGGCTGGCTGTTGCAGCGGGAGGTCACGCCCGTCGGCTCGGTCTATCAGCAGGCGCGTCTGTTCGAGGACGTGCTCGCCCACGTGGCCGACTATTACGTCGACTCGATCGACGAGCGCAAGCTGTACCAAATGGCGATCGACGGCATGCTCGACCAGCTGCACGACCCGTACTCGGTGTTCCTGAAGCGCGACGATTTCCGGGCGCTCAGCGAAGCGACGTCGGGCAACTACGGCGGACTGGGCATCCAGATCGACGTGCGGGATGGCTGGATCACCGTCGTAGCGCCGCTCCCAGACACGCCGGCGGAGCGGGCGGGGATCCAGTCCGGAGACCAGATCATTACGCTCGACGGCCGCTCGACCGAAGGGTGGAAGAACGATCAGGCGGTGAAGGAGCTGCGCGGTGAGCCGGGCACGGCGGTCGAGCTCAAGGTGCGGCGCGTGGGCGTCGAGCTGCCGCTCACGTTCAAGCTGAACCGCGCGACGATCCACATCCGCTCGGTCCAGGTCGCCATGATGCTGGACGATCGGGTCGGGTACATCGCGCTCAATCCGGTGAGCGAAGCCTCGGCGCCAGAGCTCACCGAGGCGGTGAAGACCCTGTTGGCGAAGGGCCTGAAGTCCCTGATCCTGGACCTCCGCCTCAACCCCGGCGGGCTGCTCGAGCAGGGCGTGGCCGTGAGCGACCTGTTTCTCGACCCCGGGCAGGAGGTGGTCGAGACCCGCGGCCGCGCGCCCACCGCGTCGCGCACGTATCGCGACGCCAAGCCGCAGCCGTGGCCGGGTCTGCCGGTCGTCGTGCTCGTGAACGGCGGCACCGCGAGCGCCGCGGAGATCATCACCGGCGCGCTGCAGGACCACGACCGGGCGGTGGTCGTCGGAACGCCGACGTTCGGGAAGGGGCTGGTGCAGTCGTTGTGGCAGCTCACCCCGGAGACGGCGCTCAAGCTCACGACCGCGCGCTGGTACACGCCGAGCGGGCGCACCATCCAGCGGAAGAGCAAGAGCGAGGAAGACCAGCTGGCGCAGGCCGAGGCCGCGGAGCTCGGCCGCGACACGACGAAGCTCGATACCTCCCTGGTGTTCCACACCGACCACGGGCGCGTCGTGCGCGGCGGCGGCGGCATCCGGCCGGACCTGTTCGTGGCGCCCGACACGTTTACCACCACGGAACGGACCTTCATGAAGTCGTTGGGGAACAAGATCCCGACGTACTGGGACGTGCGGGCGGGCTACGCGCTCGAGATGAAGGCCGCGGGACGCGTGAAGAGCCCGGATTTCCAGGTCTCCCCGGACATGGTCGATGAGGTGCTGCGGCGCCTGCGCACGCGCGGCGTCCCGCTGCCCGACAGCGTCCTGACGGGCGCGCGGATGCTGATCGCCGACGATGTGGGCTATGAAATCGCGCGCTACGTCTTCGGTCGCCCCGCCGAGGTGCGGCGCCACATGCAGGAGGATCGCCAGGTGCAGGCCGCCCTCGCCCTGGCACGTCGCGCCAAGTCGCCCCGGGACCTGCTGGCGCTCGCCGCGGCGCAGGCGCCCGCGACGCCGCGCAACTAGGTGAACGACGGCCGGTCCCGGCGCATCGGTGACCCGGTGGTGGGGATCATCGGGCCCGGCCGGGCGGGGGTCGGGTTGGGGCTGGCGCTGGCGCGCGCCGGCTATGACATCCGGCTGCACGGGCGCAACAAGAAGCCCGTTCCCAAGCCGCTCACGCTCACCGTCGGCCCCGCCGACCGTCCGCCCGCCTGGATCGCCCAGGCGGGCGTCGTCATTGTGGCCGTCCGGGACGACGCGATCCGGCCGCTCGCCGAGACGCTCGCGCGGGCGGCCGTGATCCGCCCGGAGCAGGTCGTGCTGCATCTCTCGGGGGTGCAGGGGCAGGAAGCGCTGGCGCCGCTCGTCTCGTCCCGCGCGGCGCTCGGCTCGCTCCATCCGCTGCAGACGATCTCGGATCCCGAGCAGGCGCCGGAGCGGCTCAAGGGCGCGTGGGCCGCCGTCGAAGGGATGCCCCGGGCGGTGCAGGCGGCCGAAGGGCTCGCGCAGGAGCTCGGGATGCGGCCGTTCCGGATCGCCTCCAAGGCCAAGCCAGTCTACCACGCGGGCGCGGTGTTCGCGTCGAACTACTTCGTGGTGGTGGAAGCCGTCGCCCAGCGGCTGCTGCGCCACGCCGGGCTCTCGGACGCGGAGGCGTGGCAGGCCCTGCGCCCCCTGGTGGAGGGCACGCTCGAGAACCTGCGCCGCCAGGAGCCGATCGCGGCGCTCACCGGTCCCGTGGCGCGGGGCGACGAGGCGACCATCCAGCGACACCTCGAGTCCCTCACGGGCGACGACGCCGCGCTGTACCGGGCGTTGGGGCGCGCGGCGCTGGAGCTGGCGCAGAAGCGGGGCATGGACGCGGAGCTCGCGGCGCGAGTCGCCGCGGCGCTCGCTACTGATCTACCACCCGTACTCCGGCCGGAGGTGAAAACGTGACCTCGCGGCCCGGCACGCCATCGTTCAGCTTCGCGTTCCCGAGCAACACCGTGCGCCGTTGCCCCGACGTCTCCAGGATCTCCAGCCGCCGCACCAGCCCGTCCTCTCGCCCCACCCAGATCGTCGCCTCGGTATAGGGCTGGTCGCCCGCCTTGGGCTTGAGGGTCACCACATCCGCCATACCCACGGGCAGCGAGTCGGCGCGGGAGTAGCGCGCCGTGTAACGCTCGCGCGGATGCTCGACGAACTGCCCGATCAGGTTGGGGCCGGTGGTGCCGTACTCGGGGATGCGCGAGCGGATGACCTGGCCCGGGGTAGTGCTGGGCGTGTAGAGCCAGAGATAGCGCCCGTCGGCGACGATGCGGTCGCCCTTAGGGTCGGTGAACCGCATCGCGAAGCGGCTGGGGCGGACCTGGTACAGCCGGCCGCGCGTCGTATCGGGCGCTCCGATCATCGGATTGGCGACGATCTGCACGAAATCGGCGGAGAAGGTCGCGATCGTCTGATAGACGGCGCTCGCCCGGTCGAGCACGGGCCAGGGGTCTTGGGCGGATAGGCGGATAGGCGGATAGGCGGATAGCAGCAGCGCCGCCCCAGCGAGCCTCGCAGCACCAGTCCGGCCTCGCACCGTCCTCACTATCCGTCTATCCGCCTATCCGTCTATCAGTGCTGGTTCCGCGACCCGCCGCCCGATCACCTCGGCAATCACTCGCACCTCGCGCATCAGCTGCGCGAACTGCTCCGGGAACAGCGTCTGGGCCCCGTCCGAGAGAGCCTGCTCCGGGTTGGGGTGCACCTCGATCATGATCCCGTCGGCACCGGCGGCCACGGCGGCGCGGGCCATCGGGATCACCTTGTCGCGCAGGCCCGTGCCGTGCGACGGGTCCGCGATGATCGGCAGGTGCGACAGCTTGTGCACGACGGGGATGGCGGTGAGATCGAACACGTTGCGCGTGGCCGTGTCGAAACCCCGAATGCCGCGCTCGCACAGGATCACGTCGTGGTTCCCCTCGGCCAGCAGGTACTCGGCGGAGAGCAGGAGCTCTTCGATCGTCGCCGACATGCCGCGCTTCAACAGCACCGGCTTCTTCGCCCGGCCGGCGGCCTTGAGGAGCGAGAAGTTCTGCATGTTGCGGGCGCCGATCTGGATGATGTCCGCCATCTCGGCCACGTAGCCCACGCCCTCGGGATCCATCGCCTCGGTGCAGACGAGCACCCCCGTCTCGTCGCGCGCCTTGGCGAGCAGCCGGAGCCCCGGCCGGCCGAGCCCCTGGAACGAGTACGGCGAGGTGCGCGGTTTCCATGCGCCGCCCCGCAGGATCACCGCACCGGCCTCCTTCACCAGGCGTGCCGCCTCGATGATCTGCCGCTCGCTCTCGACCGAGCACGGGCCGGCGATCGCCACCACCTCGGTGCCACCGACCTGGACGCCGCCCGCGAGCCGCACCACCGTGTTCTCCGCCTTCCACTCGCGGCTCACCTGCTTGTACGGCTTGGAGACGTGGATGACGTCCTGCACGCCGGGGAGGCCTTCGAGGCGCGACGCGTCCACGCGGCCGTCGTTCCCCACCAGGCCGACGGCGGTGCGCTGCGCCCCCGGCATCGGCCGGGCCTTGTAGCCCATTTCCTCGATGACCGCGACGACGCGCCGGACCTCCTCGTCCGTCGCCCCGTGCCGCATCACAATCAGCACCGCTCCTTCCCTCCCCCTCCGATGGTGAACCGGTCGCCGTCGCGCGCGGCCGCAATCGGCCCGGCGAAGTGCGCCCCGGCGGCGCGCGCCGGGTCCGAAGTTTCTACCGGTGGGTAGAAGTGCGTCAAGACGAGCCGCCGCGCGCCTGCGTCGCGCGCCAGCTCCCCCGCCTGCTCGGGCGTCAGATGGATGTCGATCGCCTGGTCCGCCGGGAGCGAGCACTCGGCGAGCAGCACGTCCGCCCCCGACGCCCAGCGCGCCAGCTCGCTTGACGGGCCCGTATCCCCGGTGTAGACGAGGCGCCCCTCGGGCGCGGCCAGCGACAACGCAACGCTCTCGGGTGTGTGGGGGACGGGGAACGTCTCCAGATTCACGTCGGCGTCGAGCGGGAACGGCTCGCCATCCCGCACGTCCAGGATGCCGATCGGGAACCCTGGGTCGAGCAGCCACGGGCCGTACCCCTCGGCGAGGTTCTTCACGAGCCGCACCACGCCGGGGGGTCCGAGGATCACGAGCGGATCGCGCCGCGGCGGCACGGTGGTGTACTTGAGGGCGTACACCAGCATCGGCAGCTCGCCCCAGTGGTCGGGGTGGAAGTGCGACAGGATCACGTGGGTGACGTCGTGCCAGGGGAGGCCGAACTGCGCCATGCGGTGCAGCGCGCCGGCGCCGCAGTCCAGCAGGATCTTGAGGTTGCCGCGGCTCACCCAGTGGCACGCTGACGTTCGGTTCGCCGACGGGGCCACCGTCCCCGTTCCGACGGTCACCAGTTCCATTGCGCTATCGCGTCCTTCCGCGGAAGACGATTCGCCTGAATTGAATTACTCCCCCCGCCTCCAACTTGTACAGGTACACGCCCGCGGGCACGTCCCGCCCGTCGTCCGCGCGGCCGTCCCACATGAGCCGGGCGTCGCAGGTCGGTCCCCCAGCGGGGCCGCGGCCGTACCGGCCGGCCTGGAGCACCTCGGTGAAGTCGGGCCCGGGCACGAAATGGCGCACGGGGTTCCCCCGCAGGTCGAGGATCGCGAGCGCCGCCCGTCCGGTGATCGCGACATCGAACCAGATGCAGGTCGAGTCTCGCCCGATTGCGGGGAAGGGGTTCGGGAAGTTCTGATACAGCACGGTCGCCGGCGGGATCGACGCGTCCACCACCATGAAGACGCCGGCGCTGGGCACCAGGCTGGTGTCGCGGCCGGCATGGACGACGAGCGACCACACGTACGCCACGTTCCGCTCGAGCGGACTGGGCGCCTGCAATGCCGTGCCGGTGAGCCCGCTGATCGCGAACTCGGGGATCCCGGCGAACCGCACCGCCGCGCGGCGTACGAACAGATCGTAGCGAAACGGGCCCGGCGGCGTCGCGACCCCCGTCGGGAGCCAGGTGAACGTCGGTTGGTCGTCGGCCACGTCGACGCCCCCCGGTGCGGAAAGCGAGGTGAGCGCGGCCCACGGCGGCACGGCGATCGGCCCGACGAGGCCGGTCGTGGCGCCCGCGGGACCGTCCACGCGCCAGAGCAGCGGTTGTCCGGGCTTGAGGGGCCGCCGCAGCGCGTAGGCGGCCGTGTCGGTCACGGTATCGACGACGAGAGACGCGAGCGCGGAGTCCCGGCCGATGCGCAGGCGATACATGACGGGGGTACCGGGCGGGGGCGGGTTGTCGAGCGACCAGAAGAAGTCCGGGGTGATAGTGCCGAGCGCCGGGCCTAGCGGCGCGAGGGGGGTGATGCCCGCCGGGCTGCCGGTGCCGCGAGACTCGTCTGCCCGCGGCGCGCGGACGGCCGCCGGGACGGCGAGCCCGAGCAGCGCGGCGGCCCGGAGGGCCCGGCGCACGCCGGTTAGACCGGTTCCATCTGGCCGAGCCGCACGCCCACGATGGTCGAGACGCCGGGCTCCTGCATCGTGACGCCGTACACGGCGTCGGCTGCCTGCATCGTACGCGGGTTGTGCGTGATGACGATGAACTGCGTCTGGTCCTTGAACTCCGCGAGCAGCCGCACGTAGCGGCCGACGTTCGCGTCGTCGAGCGGCGCGTCCACTTCGTCGAGGAGGCAGAACGGGCTGGGCTTGGCGAGGAAGATCGCAAACAGCAGCGAGACCGCGACGAGCGTCCGCTCGCCCGAGGAAAGCAGGTGAATGCGCTGCGTGCGTTTGCCGCGCGGGGCGGCGTGGATCTCGATCTCGCTTTCCAGCGGCTCGTCTTCGTTCGCGAGCCGCACGTCGCATTCCCCGCCCCCGAACAGGGTCTGGAAGACGGTGCGGAAGTGCTCGCGCACCTTTCCGAACGACTCGAGGAACATCGTCTTCGCGGTCTGGTCGATCTCGCGGGCCGCCTGTTGCAGCGATTGGCGGGCGGCCACGAGGTCGTCGCGCTGGGTCATCAGGAACTCCAGGCGCTTCACCTCCTCGGCGTGCTCCTCGACGGCGAGCGCGTTCACGGGGCCGACGGCGTCGATCGCGTCCTTGAGCCGCTCGTTCTCCTGACGCAGCCACTCGAGCTCGCCCGCGACCTCGGGGGCGTCGGCGAGCAGCCGGTCGAGGGGCTTGCGCCACTCGGTCTCGACGCGCTCGACGAGCCCGCGCTTCCGGCCGAGCAGCTCGGTCCGCTCGAGCTCGAGCTTGTGCTCCTCCGCGCCCAGCGCATCCAGGGTGCTGCGCACGTCCGCCTGCGCGGTCTCCGCCTCCGCCACGCGGGCCTCGGCGGCCTGGACCTGCGCGGCGGCCTCGGCCGCGGCGGCCTCGAGCGCGCCCAGCGCGAGCCGCCGCTCCTTGAGCGCGTCCTGCCACTGCGTCTGCTGCGCGGCGAGGGTCGTCGCGTCGTGGTCGATCGCGGCGATCTCCTCGGCGAGGGCCGCCCCTTGGCCGCGGGCCTCCTCCGCGTCCGCGGCGGCGCGCGCCGCGCGTGCCCGCGCGGCCGCGAGCCGTGCCTCGCCCTGCGCGGCGTCCACCTGCCACTGCACTCGCTGCTCGCGGGCCGCTTCCTGTTGCGCCTCGAGCTCCGCGAGGCGCGCGCGCTGCGTGCCGAGGCGCTCGTCCAACCGCACCCGCTCGACTTCGTGCCGTTCGAGGTCGGCGTGCAGCGCGGCGAGCCGCGCCTCCACCTCCGCCAGCCGGCGCGTCAGGCGGTCCACCTGGCCGGCCGCTTCCGCCGCCTCGCGCTGCGCGTGCGCCGCCGCGCGCTCCGCGTCGCCCTTGCGCGCGCCGACCGCGAACTCCGCCTGCCGCGCCGACTCCGCCTCGGCCCCCGCGACGGTGAACGCCGCGTCCGCCTTCGCGAGTTCGGCGAGCGTGTACTCGAGCGCCGCGGCGGCGCGCCCGCGCGCCGCTTCCGCCTCGCGCACCTCCTGCACGAGGGCTTCGAGCTCGGCGCGCCGCTGCAGGGGTCCGCCGCTCCCGGCCGCCGGGCCGCCCAGGAACACCGCGCCGTTCGGCCGCCGCAGGGCCGCCCCGGCGCCCGGCCCGCCGTCCAGCACCTCGTGCCCCGCGAGGAGGGCCCGCACCCAGGCTGCGGCGGGGCCGTCCACGCGCAGCGGGTCCTGCAGCGGGTGCCCGTCCGCCGCCAGCCGCGGGCCGGGCACGCAGGGGAGCAACACCAGCGGGCCGGGTCGCACCTGCGCGTGCCACCGGCGCACGGCCTCGACCGCCGAGGCGTCACGCACCAGCACGGCGTGCAGCCACTCGCCGAGCAGCCGCTCGGCGAGCTCCGCGTCGCGGCGACTCGTGCGCACGAAGTCCGCCAGCGGACCGACCACGGCGTCTCCGAAGTGGGCTTTGTCGCGCAGCAGCGCCTGCGCCGCGGGGGCCAGACCGACGCGCTCCCGCTCGAGGTCCGCCAGGGCATCGCGCCGCGCCGTCACCTGCGCCAGCGCCTCTTCGGTCTGGCGCCGCCCCGCGCGGTCGTGCGTTTCCTGCTCCTTGAGGCTTGCGACGCGGCGCCGCGCCTGTTCCACCGCTTCCGCCGCCTGCGCCGCCGCCTGCGCCTGCGCCGCGGCGCGCTGCGCCAGTGAGCTCGCCTCCACCACCGCGGCGCGCTCGGTGGCGTCGCGGGTCGAGCGCTCGCTCGACGCCTGCGTGAGCTGCTGGCGCAGCTCCGCGCGCTCGCGCTCGAGCGCGGCGCGCTCGCCCTCGAGCGCCCGGAATGCCTCCGCCCGCCGCTGCAGATCCTCCTCGAGCTCCCGCACCGCCGTGCGCTGGGCGACCAGGCGCTCCCGCCCGTCCTGCTCGAGCGCCGTCCGGTCCGCCAGCTCTCGCTGGACCGACGCAAGATCGCGCTCGGCCGCCTCGCACTCGGTCGCCACGGCCTCCCGCTCGCGGTCCGCCCGCGTGGCTCGCGTCTCCGAGTGGGCGCGGTCCTGGGCCGCTTTGGCCCGCCGCTGCCCCGCGTTGTGGAGCCGCTCCGCGGCGAGCGCCAGGTCGCCCTCCAGCCGCCCGACCTCGAGCCTCGCGTCGCTGAGGCGGCGCTCGACCTCGGTGCGCTGCGCCTCGGCCGTGTGGCGCGCCTGCACGCGCGCCTCGCGCTCGCGCTCCGCCGCGCCCAGCCGCGCGCGCGTCCCGGGCAGCGCGGCGGCCAGCTCCGCGGCGCGCTTCCCGAGCTTGCCCAGCGCAAGGTCGAAGTCCTCGAGCTCGCGCCGCACCAGCGTGAGCGCGATCCCGAACCGCTCCTCGATCATCGTGCCGTAGCGCTCCGCCTTGCCGCGCTGCCGCGCCAGCGAGCGCACCTGCGTCTGCACCTCGCTGATCAGGTCCTCCAGCCGCGCGAGATCGGCCGCCGTCTCCTCGAGCCGCCGCTCCGTGCTCTTCTTGCGGTCGCGGTACAGTCCGATCCCCGCAGCCTCCTCGAACAGCGCGCGGCGCTCCTCGGCCTTCTCGGAGAGCAGCGCCTCGATCATCTTCGCTTCCATCACCACGGCGGCGTCGGCGCCCAGCCCCGTGCCGCGCAGCAGGTCCTGGATGTCGCGCAGCCGGACCGGTGAGCGGTTGAGGAGGTACTCGCTCTGGCCGGAGCGGGAGAGCCGGCGCGTGACGACGACCTCCTGATAGGTCAGCGGCAGGGTGCCGTCCGAGTTGTCGAACACGAGCGACACTTCCGCGACGTTCACAGGCCGCCGGCCGGTCGAGCCTTGGAAGATCACATCCTCCATTTTTCCGCCGCGCAACAGCCGCGGCGACTGCTCCCCCAGCACCCAGCGCACCGCGTCCGAGATGTTGGACTTGCCGCACCCGTTCGGTCCCACGATGGCGGTGACCCCCGCCTCGAATGGCAGCTCCACGGCGCCGGCGAACGACTTGAAGCCCGACAGCTCGAGCCGGGTCAATCTCATGGTGTGGTCCCGCCTCCCACGCGCGTGATGAGAGTGGCCTGAATGCCGGCGCGCTTGAGTCGCGCCTGGGTGAGCGTCGCCTGCTCGGGGCTTTCGAACGCGCCGACGAGCAGCCAGCCGGGGGTGCCCGCCGTGCGCCACCACACGGCCGGGACTCCGCGGGCCCGCAGGCTGTCCGGCGTCGCCGCGCCGCCGAGCACGAGCGTGTACGGCGCGCGCAGCGCGTCGCCCTGGCCGTGGGCCGCGAGGCCGCGCTGCCAGGCGCGTGCGCGCGCTGCGAGCGCCGAGTCGCGCGTCGGGTAGGCTCCGGCCAGGACGCGGTACCACACCGTGGCGGCGCGACGTCCCTGAAGCGCGACGGGCGTCACGAAGGGCGTGAGACCGCCCGCCGCGAGCCGGTCGCCGAGCGCGAGGGCCTTGTCGAGTCGGGCGTACGCCGCGAGCTGTAGCGTCCACGGTAGCGAATCGACACGCGGTGCGAGCATGGCGGTGGGGCGGGCGGGGGCGGGGGCGGGGGCGGGAGCCGGGCGCAGGGGAGCGCCGCTGATAGTCGCCGCACGGTGCTCCGCGCCGCGAACGAGCAGCGCCCAGCTGCCTGCGCCGCCGGCAGCGAGGATCGCCCCGGCGACGACGACCGGCCGCGCCCGGCGCCGCGGCGCGGCCTTGGTGGCGGCCGAGATACGGAGCGGCCGCTCGTCGGGTGCCGGGGCGACCGCCGGTGTCCAGCGCTCGCGCACCACGCCGAGCAGCGGGATGCCCCGCTCCACGGCGGCGCTGATCCCCTGGCCGATCGACGACTCCGGCTCGAATCCCTCGGGAGCGAGCACGATCACCCCGTCCGGGACCGCCGAGAGACGCGCCAGCGCGCCCGCGGAGAGGTAGGGCAGCAGCAGCGCCCCCTCCACCCGGAAGCCGCCGTGCAGCCGCCGCCAGCGCGGACTCGTGAACAGATCGCCGGCGTGCGTCGTAGCGGTCCCGGCGGCGATGAAGAACACATGATCGATCTCGTGCGCCGCCTTGGTGAGCGACACGTCGTACTCGAAGGCATCCACGATGCCTTCGGTGGGTGACAGCTTCACCACCTCGTGCAGCGTCGGGTCCTCGAGCCACAGATCCACCAGCGCCACCCGGCGGCCGCCCTGGGCGGCGGCGCGCGCGACGTCCCATGCAGCGGCGGCGGCCCACTTCAAGTCCCCTGTCGCGGGCACGAGCGCGACGAGCGCCTGCCCGGCGACGAGCGAGGGCACGAGCGCGTCGAGCCGCGAGCGCGGCAGCGGCCGCAAGGTCATGGTGTGCTCGGTTGGTAGATCCAGAAGGGGCGCCCCAGCTTGCGCCCGGTCGCCTCCGCTTGGGCGCGAGTGGCGTACGGGCCCAGCACTACGCGGTAGCCGTCGTCGGGTCCCTTGGGCTGTAGCACGCGCGCCGCGAGCCCCGCGCGCGTGAGCTGCTGCGCCATCTCGGACGACCACGCCTCGTTCTGCGACGTGGACACCTGCACATACATCGGCCCCTCGGGCCCGACCGTGTCCGGGGCGGCACCCTGATCCGCGGGCTGCGCGGCGGGCGCCTGCGCGTCGGCGAACGCGCCACGGTAGCCGCCCCGCGGCCGCCATGCGGTGAGCACCCAGAAATCGGGCGCCGCACCCTTCACGCGGCCGGTGGCGGCGAGCGAGTCGGGGCGGTACGCCACGATGTCGTCGCCCTGGCGCACCAGCAGCGACCCGTCGGGGCCGATCGCGGGCAGGTCCAGGCGCCACCCACTCGCCACGGCGCCCACGAGCCGCTTCACCGGCAGGTCCACCACCCAGGTCGAGTCCCCGACGGTCGGACGCGCCAGCAACCAGCGGCCCAGCGGATCGAGCCGGAGCGTGGCCGCAGGCATGGGTAGCGCAATCCCGTCGATCTCTTCGTGCTCGAAGCGGTCGATCGCCGCGAGGCCGGGCTCGGTGCGCCGCGCCACGTAGACGCGGTGGCCCGACGGCGAGAACGCGAGCGCCCGGGGATGATCGCTGAGCGGCACGAACGCGGGCTCCCGGCGGCCCAGCGGGTCCATGAGGAGTACGCCGGAGTCACTCGACACGGCCAGCAAGTCGCCCCAGCGAGTCACCGCCACATCGCCGTCGGTCGGGATGGGACGGCTCGTCGCCGGCTGGTCGGCCGCGGCCGTGATCAGTTTCGGCGGATCGACTACGACGAGCCGCTGGTCGGTTGCGCCGAACAGCTGGTGCGGCAGGCTCGGGAGCGGCTGCGGCCACGCGACGCGCACGCGCCGGGCGAGCGACACGACGTGGCGCTTCGCGTCCACAGCGAACACAGTGCCGTCGGGCCCGAGCGTCGCTTGCTCGACCGCAGTCGCCACCGTATCCACCCGGGCGCTCCCCAGGTCGAGCGCGAGCGCCTCGTGCTTGACGGTCACGACGTAGAGGAACTCCGCCTCGGGGTCGAGCCCGACGACCCGCTCGATGGGGGGGAGCTTGCCGCGGATCACATCCGGAATCTCGGCGAGCGTGGGGAGGCGATAGACGCGCGGGACGCCCCCCTTCGCCGGGATGCGGAGCGCGATGCCGGGACTGCGGGCGCCCACCGCCTGGCGGCTAACTACCTGCGTTGTTTGGGGTTGGGTTGACTGGGCAGCGGCGGCGGTGGGCGCCCGGGACCGGCAGCCCCAGAGCGCCAGGCTGGCGAGGACGAAACACGAGGTGCGGGTATGCAAATGGCCTCGCCGGACAAGATAGGCAACCGGCGAGGCCAGGACAAGTGTTTTAGCGGTGCGGAGTTAGAACGTCGGTCCGAGACTCACCGTCCAGTAGCTCGAGTTGTGCGGCCGGTCGAGCGGCTTGGTGTAGTCGAACCGCAGGATCACGAATCCCAGGAAGTTCATCCTGATCGATCCACCCCAGCTGCGGAGCGGCTGCCGGAAGATCTCCGGGTCCTCCCCCGCCG
>WNGL01000728.1_pt1 | contig 39948 bp, 39 predicted proteins | sample 5400591 | NCBI WGS metagenome assembly WNGL01 (sample SAMN13153377, study PRJNA577476) | soil metagenome | isolation source: 80 cm soil or saprolite under Garry oak tree replicate 1 | place: USA:California | collected 2016-06-15
GGAGAACGTCGAGCCGGTGTACTCGTCGGGCTGGAGCCGCCGGCTGCGGGCCTTGTCGGCGAGCTCGCGGGCCTCGCGGCCGAGTGCCGCGAGCGACTTCGCGTCCGCGTGGCGGATCACGGGAGTGATCAGGCCGTCCTCCACGGCGACCGCCATGCCGATGTGCACCTCGTTCCAGTAGCGGATGTGATCGTCCTGGAACCAGGCGTTGCACGCCCGGTGCTTGGTGAGGGTGAGCGCCGTCGCCTTGATGATGATGTCGTTGAACGACACCTTGCCCTGCTCGGCCTCCCCGAGCTGGCGGTTGAGCGCGTCGCGCGCCTCGGCGGCACGCTCCATGTCCACTTCCGTCGTCAGGAAAAAGTGGGGGACGGGGCCGAGCGACGTGACCAGGCGTCTCGCGATGGTCTTGCGGATCTGCGTCAACGGAACGTCCTCGTACGCCGCCCCACCCTGCACCACCTCCGGGGAGCGGGGAGCAGGGAGCGGTTCGCTCCGCTGCACGGCGGCCTGCGGTGCTACGGAGCGAACCTCTCCCTGCTCCACTCTCCCGGCCGTTTCGAGGTCCCGCTTCGTCACGCGGCCGCCCGGGCCGGTCCCGGTCACCAACTTGAGATCGACGCCTGCCTCCTTCGCGATGCGCTTCGCCAATGGTGAAGCCTTCACGCGAGTCGCATCCGGCGGCGTGACGGGCGCTGCGACGGGTACCGCTCCCCGCTCCCCGCTCCCTGCGACGGCAGCCGTGGCCGGGGCCGGGACTGCGGTGGCTGCCTCGCCGACCGCTTCCCCCGGCGCCGCGATGACGGCGACCACGCTCCCCACCGCCACCGTCTGCCCTTCGGTCACCGCGACCCGGCGCAGTACGCCGTCGGCGCGCGCGATCAGGTCCATCACCGCTTTGTCGGTCTCGACTTCGGCCAGCGTCTCCCCCGTCTTCACCGGATCCCCTTCATGCTTGTGCCACTTGACTACGCGTCCCTCCTCCATCGTGGGGGAGAGGGCTTCCATGTAAACGTTCGTGGCCATGGGGTGGGGGGAATCAGTCGAGGTAGAGGACGCGGCGCGCGGCGGCGACCACACCGTCGGGACTGGGCTTCGCGAGCCGCTCGAGCTGCTTGTTGTACGGCATCGGCACATCGGCCTGGGTCACTCGCAGCACCGGCGCGTCGAGCTGGTCCAACGCCTCGCGCTGAATCACATCCACCACCTGGGCGCCGATGCCGCAGTGGGGCCAACCCTCTTCCACGACCACGGCGCGGTTGGTGCGGGCGACCGACGCGACGATGGCCTCCTCGTCGAGCGGACGGAGCGACCGCAGGTCGAGGACCTCGGCGGACACGCCTTCGCGCTCCGCGAGCTGGTCCGCCGCCTTGAGCGCGACGGCGACGGTCTTGGAGTGGCAGATCAGCGTCACGTTCCGGCCCGGCCGCTTCACCTCGGCCCGCCCGAGTGGCACCAGATGCTCGCCCTCGGGGACCTCTCCCTTGACGTTGTAGAGCATCTCGCCCTCGAGCACGATCACCGGGTTGTTGTCGCGGATGGCGGACTTGAGCAGCCCTTTGGCGTCCGCCGGGGTCGCGGGCGCCACCACCTTCACCCCGGGGATGTGCGAGAGCCACGATTCCCACGCTTGGGAGTGCTGCGCCGCGAGCTGCAGCGCCGCACCGTTGGGCCCGCGGAACACGATCGGGATCGGGAGCTGGCCGCCGGACTCGTAGAGGATCTTGGCCGCCGAATTGACGATCTGGTCGAGGGCGAGCACGGCGAAGTTCCACGTCATGAACTCGATCACCGGACGCAGCCCGCCCATCGCCGCCCCCACACCGATTCCGGCGAACCCGAGCTCGGCGATGGGCGTGTCCACGACGCGCATCGGCCCGAATTCCTCGAGCAAGCCGCGGCTCACCTTGTACGCGCCTTGGTAGACGCCGACCTCCTCGCCCATGAGGAAGACGTTCGGGTCGCGCTGCATCTCCTCGCGCAGCGCCTGGTTCAGGGCATCGCGGTACGTGAGCGTCGCCATCAATCGGCGAGCACGTGCGTGGTGAGCTCGGCGGGGTCGGGGTCGGGGCTCTGGTCGGCGAACCGCACCGCCTCCTCCACTTCGGCCCGCACCTCCGCGTCCAGGGCGTCGAGCGCCACGTCGTCGAGGGCGCCGCCTTCCTTCAGCTTGAGCGCGAGCTGCGAAATCGGATCGCGCTTCTTCTGCTCTTCGACCTCCTCCTTGGTGCGATACACGCCGTGCAGCGGGTCCGACATCGAGTGCCCCATGTAGCGGTACGTGCGCACCTCGAGCAGGGTCGGGTGCCCGCCCTTGCGCGCGCGCTCCACCGCGCGCTCCGTGGCGGTGTGGACCGCCAGCGCGTCCATGCCGTTGACCAGCTCCGCCGCCATGTCGTAGCTGCAGGCGTGCTCTACGACGTCCGTCACGGCCGCCACGCGCTCGAACGCCGTGCCCATGCCGTAGCGGTTGTTCTCGCAGCAGAAAATGACGGGGAGCTTGTAGACGGAGGCCATGTTGAGGGTTTCGTGGAAGGCGCCGATGTTGACGGCCGCTTCGCCGAAGTAGCAGAGGCAGACTTGGTCGCCGCCTTTGTACTTGATCGCGAAGGCGATCCCGGCCGAGAGCGGGACGTGCCCGCCGACGATCCCGTGGCCGCCCATGAACCGCTTCGTCACGTCGAACAGGTGCATCGACCCGCCCTTGCCCTTCGAGCAGCCCGTCGCCTTGCCGAACAGCTCGGCCATCACGGCGTTGGCCGAGATCCCGCGCGCCAGGGCCTGCCCGTGCTCGCGGTACGAGGAGATCACGTAGTCGTCGTCGCGCAGCGCCGCGAGCGATCCGACGGCCACCGCCTCCTGGCCGATGTAGAGGTGACAGAACCCGCCGATCTTGCCGAGGGCGTACGCCTCGGCGGCCTTCTCCTCAAACCGGCGGATCAGGAGCATCTGGCGCAGCATGCGCCGCTCGAGCGCGGTGCGGGCGGTGTCGTCGGTCGTCGGTGCGGTAACGGCGGGAGCAGGGGGGGCCATGGCGGTGCGGGTCAGACGGATGCGGTGGCGCGCTCGACCTGCTCCCACGCATGGTAGCTCGAGCGCACCAGCGGCCCGGCCTCCACATGGCGGTACCCCATCTCCCGTCCGAGCCGGCGCAGCTCGGCGAACTCACCCGGCGTATAGTAGCGCGCGATGGGCAGGTGCTGGCTGGACGGGCGCAGATACTGACCGAGCGTGAGGATGTCGACGCCCTGCGCCCGCAGGTCCCGCATCGCGCCGAGCAGCTCGTCCCACTCCTCCCCCAGGCCGCAGATGATCCCCGACTTGGTGAGCATCCCCGCATCCAGCGCCTTCGCCCGACGCAGCAGCTCGAGCGCCCGGGGGTAGCGGCCGCCGGGACGCGCCAGTCGATACAGGCGCTCGATCGTCTCGAGGTTGTGATTGAGAATGTCGGGCCTTGCGTCCACCACGATGCGTAGCGCCCGCTCGCTCCCCTTGAAGTCCGGGATCAGGACCTCGACCGACGTGTCGGGCATCCGGCTGCGGATCTCCGCGATGCAGCCCGCGAAGATCTCCGCGCCGCCGTTCGGCAGGTCGTCCCGGTCGACGCTCGTGATCACGACGTGCCGCAAGCCCATCTGCTCGACCGCCGCCGCGAGCCGTCCAGGCTCGTCGCGGTCGAGCGCGGCGGGCGTGCCGTGGGCCACGGCGCAATAGGCGCAGTTTCTGGTGCACACGTCGCCCAGGATCATGAAGGTGGCGGCCTTGTGCTCCCAGCATTCCCCGATGTTGGGGCAGTGGGCTTCCTCGCACACCGTGTGGAGCTGCAGGTCCCGCATCAGGTGCTTCAGGGCCAGGTAGTTAGGCCCACCGGGTGCGGGGACCTTGAGCCACGCCGGCTTGCGGGCCGTGAGGGGAGTGAGCGAGGTGGCCATTGAGGCTTGGGGAAGATAGTGAGGCCGGGGAGGACGCAAAAGGCCAATATTCAACTAGACGGTTGATCGCTCTCCCCTGGCTTCAGGTTCTTCAAGCGGCGCAGCTCATCTTCCAGTTCCGCATTGGTGGAGAGCATGCCGTCGGCGATTTCGGCGATCTCCTCTGCTTCTTTCCAGCGGCGCTCGAGCTCCGCGACTTCGGCCCGTTCGTCCACGGCCATTTCGAGGGCGAGGCGCCGCTCCGGCGCGAGGCTGCGGAGCGTGAGCTCGCGCCGGGCGACATCGCGGATCAATTCATCGGGTCCCCCGGCGCCCTCCACGAGCCGCGCCGCGTCCTCAGCGCGCTGGTGATCACGGCGGGCGAGGGCCAAGTAGGTGAGTCCCTGGCGGAGCGCGGCCTGCGCATCGGGCCCGACGAGCAGCGCGCCTTCGGCACGGCAGTTCGGGCAGCTCAAGAGCAGGGCGACGTCGGCCCGCGCCTCGTGGACCACGCGCGCGTGCGCGACGTGCCGGGCGCGGAGATTGAGGACGCTGCCGCAGCGCTCGCAGATCGGGGACTCGACCAGGGTGACCCGCCGGCGCCCGACCATCCCTCGATACATGGCCCGCGCCAGGTTCGGCATGTTCCAGACGAACATGCCCACGGAGCCGCCTGCCGCGACGTTCACCGCCACGGCGAGCCCCACGGCCGCTACGGTGACCGGCACCACGAACTTCATCTGCTCCCGGCGCCGTGCCCGCAGCCGCTCGCCGTAGCGCCACGTGGCGAACTCCACGCGCGGCGGTTTCCCGACGCGCACCAGGTCGTATCCCTGCCAGCGGACCAGCGCGACCTGCTCGCTCGCGGCGGCCACGCGACCGGTGTGCGCAGCCCGCGCCACCGCCTCGATCCGCTCGAGGCGGTCGTCGAGCGGGGCGAGGTTCCAGCGCGCGCAGCGCGGGCAGATCACCCACAACCGGCCCTTCCACTCGTCGAAGGCGAGGCGCCTGCCGACGCCGAGGCCCGAGGGCCCGCCGTCGCCATCGAGCCGGCCGTTACAGAACGCGCAGGTGCGGTACATAAAGTCCGGGAGCGGGGAGCAGGGAGCTGTACCTCGCGGTGCGCCGGAGGGTACCGCTCCCCGCTCCCTGCTCCCCCTCCCTATCCGAATCTATCCACGCGCAGCGGCGCGATATCGATGTCCGTGCTCCCGGTGGTCAGCAGGTCGGCGATGATCTCGCCTGTAAGCGCGGCGAGGAGGATTCCGTTGCGCCCGTGACCGGTGGCGTACCACAGCCGCTCCACGTCGGGGTCCTGCCCCAGGAGCGGGCGCCCGTCGGGCGTGACCGGCCGCAGCCCGGCCCACATCCGCACGACCGGCTGCGTCAGTAACGCCGGCAAGAGCCGGACGGCTCCCCGGAAGATCTGCGCCAGGCCCTCGTTGGTGACGGCGGCGTTGTACCCGGCGCGCTCCATAGTGCTGCCGAGCACGGCGTCGTCGCCGCGGGCGAGCACATAGCCGTGTTCGTGGTACAGGATAGCGGGCGGCGTACCGTCGGGCCAGGCGGTGGCGGCCATCTGCCCGCGCATCGGCTCAACGGGAAGGGGGCGTGGCAATCCCGCGACCTGCGGCGACCACACACCGGCCGCGATCACAATGTGCTCGACCGCGGTCGTGTCGCCTGGCGTGACGACCGCAGTGGCGCGGCCGCTCGCCGCCTGCACCCGCTCGACCTTCTCGGCGCGGAGGGTCGCGCCCAGGCGGCGCGCGTCGGCGAGGCAGGCGCGCGTGAGCGCCTGCGGATCGACGGCGCCGTCCTCGGGGGCGAACAGTGCGCCGAGGCCATCTGGCGCCGCGCCGGGCCAGCGCTCGCGCACCTCGGTGCCGTCCAGCCAGTCGCAGCGCAGGCCGGCCTGGCGCTGGTGCGCCACCTCTTCCTTGAGTCGGTCGGCGGTCGCGTCGTCGAAGGCCACGGCGGCGATGCCCGCGCGCCAGAACCCGATCTCCATCCCGGTCGTTTCCCGGAGCGCGGGGGCGAGCGGCTCATACAGGTCGCGCGCGCGGACGGAGAGGCCTACCAGGGCGTCGTCCAAGGGCTCGATCTGAGGCGCGAGCATGCCCGCCGACGCCGGGGACGCCGCGGCAGGGTCGGGCCCGGGCTCGAAAATCACCACTTCCAGCCCGCGCAGGGCGGCGGCGCGGGCGCACGCCGCCCCGACGGCGCCCCCGCCGACGATGGCGACGTCAACCGCGGTCACGCGCTGGCGCTCCGTTGAAACCCGCTGCTACATTCCGTCGTACGAGCCCTCGCACTAGGGGCATCACGGAGGTAGCGCCCATGTTCCGCAGCATTCTCGGATTCGCCGTCTTCGCCGTGCTGGCGTGGATCGCCCTCAAGCTCGTGTTTGGCATCCTCGGCGGCCTCATCGGTCTCGCGATGACGGTGTTGTGGCTTGCCGCCATCGGCTTCCTGTTCTATCTGGTGCTGCGGGTCGTCAGCCCGAGCACGGCCGACAAGATCCGAGACATGATCAAGGGCCGCCCAGCGGACGCCTAGTCCCGTTCCGACTCGCTTTCCCAACCGGCCCGCGGCGGTTGCGGGAACCAGTCGGAACGGGACTAGCGGTCCCACGGCAGTACCTGGCTGGAGTGGACGTGGACGATCTTCCAGCCCTGTGGCTTCTCCTCGCACACGAAGGTGGCGCGGCCGGCCTCCGCCTGGTTGCGCTGTGAGTTGATCCAGCGGTAGTCCACCACGCTCCAGGCAAAGCGGCCTTCCAGGGTCACCGCGGCGCCCGCGACGGTGACCCGGCCGCCGTACCCGACCCCCGCGAAGCGCGGCGGCGCGAAGCGCGCCCGCGCGTTGGCGACGACCAGGGCGTCGGGCGCGTACAGGGTGTCGGCCGCGCGGTCCCCGGCCGCGTCGAGCACGAGCGCCTGCTGCACCATCTCTTGGATCAGCGCCGGCGTCCCCAGCGCCGCCGTGCCCGGCGGAGCGAGCCGCTGAGTCCGGGTGACGCATCCGGCGAGCAACGCGGCGGTGAGGGTCAGCGCGCCCCGCCTGCTACCGGGACGGGGGGGGCGCATCGAGCTGGCGGATCACCGCCCAGCACAGGAGCGGGATCAGAATCTCGTGGTGGCCGGTGAGCTGGACGCCCCGCCCCCCGGCGAGGGTCGGGCGCTCGACGACGTTCACGCGCGGCCGGTAGTGGCGCTGCATGTCGCAGTCGCACGCCGTAAACCCCGTCGGTTTCCCCCCGTGCAGATTGCGCGCCACGGTGAGCGCCTTGAGGAACACCTCGGGCATCAAGACCGCGCTCCCCAGGTTCAGGACGACGCCGCCGCCGTCGAGCGCTGGCAGCGACGCGGCGAGGCGCTTGAAGTCGCGGTGGCTCGTCGCGCCGAGCGCCGCGCCGTCGGCTGCGGGATGCTGGTGAATGATGTCCGCGCCCACGGCCACGTGCACCGTCACCGGGATCCCCCGCTCGGCGGCGGCGAGCAGCACCGAGACCTCGGGCGCGGCGAGGGTGCGGCGACGCTGGAGGTAGTCCGTCAGCGCTTCGCCCATTCCGCGTCCGGCGGTGGCGCCCGCGCCGATGGCCGCGTTCATGTCGCGCCCCGTCTCCTCCGCCATGCCGAAAGTGCCGTCCGCCAGGCCCGCGGCGACGTCCTCGCTCGTGCCGCCGTAGAGCGCGAGCTCGAAGTCGTGAATCGCGGCGCTGCCGTTGAGGGCGAGATGGGTGAGGACGCCGCGCCGGATCAGCTCGCGGAGCAGGGGTCCGAGGCCGACCTTGATGACGTGCCCGCCGACCATCGCCACGACGCCGCGGTGCCCCGCGGCGCGCGCCAGCTGCTGCGCCACGTAGCGCAGGTCCCGCGCGGCGAGGATATCGGGGAGCGAGTCCCAGAAAGCGGCGAAGCTCTGGTCGCGGCCGGGCGGCTGCGCGAGGAGGGAGGGATCGACTTTGTTGGGGCGCTGCGCGATGGGGACGGTTCGCAACCGCGAGAAGTCCGCCTCGCGATAGTCGGTCATGGGTGCCCCGGACGAGGGTCGGAGTACTCCTTGAGCTTGAGCTGCACAGTGCCGAACGAGAAATTCGATTGCAGCGCGATCATCACCCGCGTGCTGTCGTCGGAGAGCCACATCCGCGCGTCGGCCTTTTCGGCGAAGATGCCGCCGCCGTTGGGGATGCGGGGGCGGACCACGATGGCGTTCCACTTTCTCCCCGCCGCGCCCACGCGCTCGCGGCCGAGCACTTCGACGATCACGGGGTTGCGCTCCGGCCGGAAGTAGCGGTGATACTCGTAGCGCTTCCCGATTTCGAGGGGCACGGTACGGATCCAGTAGAGAAAGGCGGCGTCGTCGAGCGGGTCGGCGACGGTGGGCCGGGTCGTGTCACGGCCCGCTTCGCGGTAAAACCCGGAATCGGGGTAGATGTCGAACTTCCGCTCCCACGCCCGGCCCTTCTCCTCCGTTTGGTTCCAGAAGCGGCGCGAGCGGAAGTCGCCGCGCCCGACCCACGACTGCAGGTCCTGGTGAATGTGGTACCAGAGCGCGCCGCCGTCGATCAGGAACGTGAAATGGACCACCTCGACACCGCGAATCGTGTCGATCCCCGCCACCTGCATCGTCGCGGTACCGACGCTGAACGGCCCGTAGCGTGCCCCGTACACCAGTCGCTCGCCCACGGGGAAGGGCACCGCCCCTGGGAGGGGGAGGGGGAGGGGCGCGATTGCGCCGATCGGGGCTACCAGGGCTCCGGCGCGGACCGTGTCCGCCCGGACGGTGTCTGATTGGGCCCGCAGGTTAGCTCCGCGGGTGAGGGCGGGGCCCGTCGCGAGCAGCGCGACCGCCGCGGTGACGCGGGCCGCGCGAATGATGGGGCGCGCGCGCCATGCCTCGAGCAGCTGGCGCCACGGTCGGACGCGCGAGGGCCGCTGCGCCAGGTCGTACCGTGCCGCGACCGGCACCGCCTCGATCCGCCGGGCGTGCGGCGCGAGCCGGGCCAGCAGCTCCGCGTTCGCGCACCAGCCGTCGGTGTGGAGGAACCGCGTCGTGTCGCGCCGCAGCGCCTGCCGCAGCGCGATCAGCCGCAGCGCCACGAAGCCCGACACGGTGTCCGTGAGGCCCGGAAGGGAGGGGAGCAGGCGCGGCGCCCAGCGGCGCGCGAAGCGCAGCGCTCGCGAGGCTTGCCCCCGCTGCTCGACCAGCTCCGCGACCACGAGGTCGGCCCCCGACTCGAGGCGCTTCACCATCTCGTCCATCGCGTCGGGCGAATGCACGAAGTCCGCGTGCAGCGTGATGGCGCAATCGCGCTTGGGGCGGTCGGTGCGTTGCAGCGCCAGGGTGAGCAGCTCGGCGAGGCTGGCGGCGTAGCCGCGGCGCTGCTGATGGGTGACGAGCGCCATGGGCAGCACCTTGGCGTAGGACTCGAGCACCGCGCGTGTGTCGTCCGTGGAGCCGTCGTCCAGCACGAGCAGTTGGTACTCGCGCGGAAAGGCGGTGAAGACCTGACGTACTTTCCAGAGCACCAGCCCGGCCGTGCGGGCTTCGTTGTGCACCGGGACGCAGACGTAGATCATGGCCCTGCAATCTAGATCAGCGAGCGATACAGGGCCAAGACGCCTTCCGCCATGGCGCGGGCGGTGAACTGCGGGGGAAGGGGGAAGGGGGAAGGGTGGTCGAGTGCCTGCAACACCTTCCGAGCGAGCGCCTCGGCGTCGCCCACGGGCACCAGCCACTCCGCGGGCACGATCTCGGGCAGCCCGCCGCCGCGCGTGGCGACGACCGGCGTGCCGAGTGCGAGCGCGTGCAACACCACGCTGCCGAGGCCCTCTTCCTGCGACGACATCACGAGCACGTCCGCCTCCCGAATGAGCGCATCCGCTTCCGATATGTACCCCAGGAGATGCACGCGATCCGCGAGCTGGAGGCGCGCGATCTCGGCCGCGAGCGCGCGCCGCAGCTCGCCCTCGCCGGCGATCGCCCAGTGGAGATCGGGGTGGGGCGCGCGCGCGGCGTGCGCGGCGCGGAGCAGGGTGCGCTGGTCCTTGGGAGGCTCGAGCGCGGCGACGTTGACCGCGAGCGGCGTGCCGGCCGGCAGACCGAGGCGGGACCGGATCCCGAGCGGCCTGGCGGCCGCAGCGCGCACCTCATCCGGATCGATCCCGGAGGGAATCACGGCGATCGCTGCCGGCGGTACGCCGGCCGCCACCAGTGTCGCCTGCACGGCTTCGGAGATCGCCACGATGCAGTCGGCACGGAACAACGAGCTCGCTCGCCGCACGGCGAAGACCACTCGGCGCGTGGCAATGGTGCGGGGCCTGGAGCCGTCGTCCCGGAGCCAGCTCCTGGTCCGCGTGGCGATCCCCAGCGCGTGGCCGTCGTGCGCATGGATGATGTGAGGGCGGAAGGCGTTCGCCTCCCGGATCAGGCTCCACCACGCGCGCGGATCGAGCCCGATGGTCCACGGCACTTCGCACACCGGGACCCCCGCCGCCGCGGCGCGCCGCGCGAGCTCGCAGCCGCGCTTGGTCACCAGGCGCTGCTCCACACCCGCTTGGCGCGCCAGCTCCCGCGCCAGCAGCCGGACCTGATCCTGACCGCCCCGGTACGCGCGCCCCGAGTCGATGTGGAGGACGCGCACCGGCGGGCTCAGGCCGGCTGCTGCGCGGCGTGGCCGAGGGCGCTGCGCAGCTCAGCCAGCGTGAACGGCTTGTGGAGGTACGGCCGGCCCAGCCGTTCGAGGAACTGCAGCGTATCCCCGCGCACCGTGTCCCCGGTGGCGAAGATGATCCGCTCGGCCGCGCGCGGGTCTTGCCGGGCAAGCCTGGTGTACATGTCGCGCCCGGAGAGATGCGGCATGCGCAGGTCGCAGATGATGACGTCGAACGCTTCGGCCAGGGCACGCTCCAGCGCGTAGGTGCCGTCGCTCGCGACCTCGACGGTGTGGCCCCAGCTCTCGAGCGTGGCGCGCATGTAGTGGAGGATGTGCGGCTCGTCGTCCACCACGAGGATGCGCAGCGACCGTCCCGCCCCCGGGGTGGCGGGCTCCGCCTCGGCCCGCGGGGGTGCGGCGCCGATCGGCAGTTCGACGGTGAACGTGGCGCCAGCCCCCGGCTTCGTCTCGAGCGAGATCCGCCCGCCGTGCTCTTTCACGATCCCCTGGCTGATCGACAGCCCGAGACCGGTCCCCTCGCCCTCTCCCTTGGTCGTGAAGAACGGCTCGAACACCCGCGCGGCGATCTCCTCCGCTATCCCCGGCCCGGAGTCCGTCACGGAGACCGCGATCCCGTCGCGCCCGCGCTTCGCCGCGATCCAGATCCGCCCCGACGGGGCGTCGCTCGCGATCGCCTGGCACGCGTTGTTGATCACGTTCACGAACACCTGCTTGATCTGGTTCCCGTTCACCTCGACTTCGGGGAGGGCCGCTTCGACCTCGAGCGTGGCCTCGACCTTGTGCGCCATCAGCTGGTTGCGCAGCAGCCCCAGCGTCGACTCGAGGATCGGCTTGATATGCTGGCGCTTGCGCTCGCCTTCCTGGCTGCGGGCGAACGAGAGCAAGTTCTTCACGATGTTCGCCGCGCGCTCCGCCTCCTGGCGGATCACCTGGAGCGGCTCGGCGAGCGAGGAGGGGACCTCTCCCGCCTCGGCAAGGAAGTCGCTGAAGCCGACCACCGAGGCGAGGGGGTTGTTCAGGTCGTGCGCCACGCCAGCGATGAGTTGACCAATCGCCGACATTTTCTCAGACTGTATGAGCTGCTCCTGCAGCCGGCGCCGGTCCGTCTGGTCCTCGAACACGAGGACGGCGGCGCCGGGCTCGGCCATAGGGATCGTCGTGAGCAGCAGGATGCGCTCGCCAAACCGGATCTCGACCGAGGTCGGGGCGGCTTCGGCGATGGCGCGCGCGACCGGATCCGACCACGCGGGCGGCACCAATCCGAGCCAGGGCCGCCCGGGGATGGCGGTGACCGGCGTCTGGATGAGCTCGGCGAACACCCGGTTGGCGCGGCGCACGGTGCCGTGCGCGTCGACGATGCAGATCGCCTGGCTGATGGCGTCGACCGTCTTCTCCCACTCGCGCTTCGCCGAGGAGAGAAGCACGACCAGCCGGGCGTTTTCGAGCGCGATCGCCGCCTGAGCAAGCACGGCGGAGACGAGCGTGAGCTCGGCCTTGCCGAAGCCCCCGGGGCGGTCCCGCGAGAGGGACACCGCACCCATCGCGCGGCCGGTCGCCACGAGCGGTACGCCCAGCCAGGACCCGGGCGGCTCCTCCACGAGATCGGCCCCGCGGCGACGCGCCTCTTCCTTCACGCCCTTTGGGAAGGCGAGGGGGCCCCGGCGCAGCGCCAGCTGGAGGAGCGGGTCGTCGGTGCGCGCCGGAGCGGGGTTGGTGTCGTAGGTCACCGCGAGGCGGTTGGTTTCGGCGTCTAGTAGGATGACGGACAAGCGGTCGGGCTTGAGCAGCTCGATCAGCGTCCGCGCCACTATCTCGACCACGGTCGCCGGGCGGAACGCGCCCGCGAGCTCCTGCGCCAGGGTCGTGAGCCGCACCAGCAGGTCCACGCGGGGGGCCGGCGCGGGCAGGGGGGCGGGGGCGGGGGCGGGGGCGGGCGTAGCCGGCTTAGAAGGAGATTTGCGCATGATCTTGGCCAACGTCCGTGGTCGTCTGCGGGCGCAGGACTTTCACCTGGTCGCGCTCGCCCTGGCACGCGGCGACGCGGGCCGGCGCGCGCGCTACGAGCGCCTGCTGCTCGAGGAAGGGCCCGACCGGCTGCTCGACGAGCCCGGACTGCTCGACGCGCTGCTGGCGCTGCGCACACTCGTGGCGCCCTCGCCGGTGCTCTTCACCTACGTCGCGGTGCGCCACACGCTGCGCGCGGCGGGGGTGGACGACCGTGCGCTGGCCGAGTACCTGGCCGCGCTGCTGCTGGAATTCGGCGATCATGATCGCCATACCCGTATCCGCCGCACCGACGACGAGCGTTACCACTATCTCGTCGACATGGTGGCGGAGCTCACCGACCTCGACGACACCGGCGAGCGCGGATTCCTGCTGCGCGTGCATCTGGGCAACTACAGTCTCTGGCTCGCCGGCCTGTTCCCGGACTACATCGCGGCCCGGCGCTCCCGCCGGGGGGGGCCCGACCTGCCGTACTACGACGCGCTGGGGCGCCAGGGGTACCAACTCGCGTCCGAGCACCGGCTCGCCCAGCACTTCGGCGTCGCCGGAATCTACCGCGCCGCCGCCGAGCGGTTTCCCACGCTGCGCGTGGCGTTCAATCGCTTGAGTGACCGCGTCTTTTTCCCCACCATCACGACGCCCGATAAGATACTCCGGAATCTATAGTCATCCGTCATTGCACCACGGACAACGGATGACGGACGACGGACTACTCATCCAAGAACCGCGTTGGCACCGTCGTCGCCGCTTCGACCAGCTGCTCCGCCGACTTCACGAACCGCACTACGATCGGCAGCGAGCCCTTGAGGGCGAGCTTGCGCTGCATGATCCCGGCGATGGGGCCGAGCTCCTTCCGAATCACCCGCTTCCAGTGCGTGTAGTCGCCCGAGATGACGAACGGCGCCTGCTCCGCCTCGCCCTGCGACACGACCTTGGCTTCCCGGCATGCGCCGCGCTCCAGGTCGAGCCAGATGCCGACCGGCTGCGGGAGGCCGATCTCCGGCTGGGGATTCACGACCAGCGCCACGGCGCCGTGCGTCCATTCCGTCGACGCGGCGCGGTACCCCTGGCTCGCGTTAATCGCCACGCCGTAGGCGCTCACCCACTCGACCGACGGGAAGGCGAGGGGGGTGCTCACGCGATCGCCGCGGCCAACCCGCGGAACAGCGCGCCCTCGACGTCGTCCTCGGGATGCCACTGCACGCCGAGCGTCCACGGGTCGCGCGGATCCTTCGGCTCGGCGCCCTCGATCACCCCGTCCTCCGCCCAGGCGGTGGCCCGCAACGCCGGAGCGAGATCGCGGATGGCCTGATGGTGCCGGGTATTCACCGCGGTCTCCACCGTGCCGATGGTGCGGTGCAGGAGCGACCCGGGCTCGACCGCGAGTCCGTGGCGCGCGCTGGTGTCGGCGTGGTTCACCGGCCCCGGCCGCTCGCTCGCCAGGTCCTGGTAGAGCGTGCCGCCGAGGGCGACGTTCAGGATCTGGATGCCGCGGCAGATGGCGAGGGTGGGGAGGCGGCGCGCTCGCGCGCCCGCGATCAGCGCGACCTCGACCGCGTCCCGCCCGGCGTCGGTTTCCCCGAGCTTGGGGTGCGGTGGGGCGTGGTAGCGGGCCGGGGCGACGTCCTCGCCCCCCGTGAGCACGAGGCCTTGGACGCGGTCGAGCACGGCGCACGCCGTCTCGGGGTCGAGGATCGGCGCCACGATGACGGGCACGAGCCCCGCACGCGTGAGCGCCTGCACGTAGGCGGTGTTCAGGGCGACGCGCTCGCGGCCCGCGTCGGTGCGGCGCGTGGCGCTGACCGCGACGACTTTGCTCACGGTTGCGGCGTCGCGGCGGCCGGGGGGGGGGCGCCGAGCAGAGGGCACCGCGGGTTCGAGACGTTCGCCCAGCTCACGCGGACGCCATACAGCGGGATCGTCTTGTCGCCTCCCGTCACGCTGCCCAGTTGCGGGTACGTCTGCGGCGGCCGCTGGCCCTCGTAGAGCAGCACGCCTTGGGCCCGCTGGGTCGAGTCGTCCACGACGAGGAGACCGTACACGGTTGTATCGGTGGGGAAGGGCGGGAAGTTCGAGCCCTGGTACGCCATCGTCAGTCCCTGCGCGCGGTAGGTGATCACGACCGTGCTCGGCTGCGCGGTGCCGGCGACGCGCGCGGGGAGGGAGCCGGGGAGACCACGTGGCGCGTCCGTGAGGACGTAGGGCAGGACCTTCAGCTGTTCCTGGATCAGCGATGGGCCGATCAGCTGCGCCATGCCGCACGTAGGCGAGCGCGACCGGTCGCCGCCGCAAGACACGAACAGCGTCACGCTGCACAGCGTCACGCGAAACGACGTCGCGTGGAACACCGTCATCGGGCGGTGACCACTTCGACGACGCTCGCGGGATACGGAGCATCGGTGCTCACGCGCCGGAGCTCGATCGAGTCGGCGTCGGGGACGAACGAGGTGCCGAACCGGAGAGTGTCGGCCGCGAGCCAGGCGGCGGTGCGCGCCTTCGCCGACGCCGGACGCTCGAGATCCGCGCCGATGATCCAGCGGCCCGTGCCACGCAGCGGTCCGCCCTCGATCTTGGAGCGCTCGTCGGCACCATGGTACCGACGGTACAGCCGCCCGGAGATCCAGTCGCCGGGGTGCGACTCGAGCGTGACGCGGATGTAGACGGTCGAGTCGACGGGGACGGTGCGGGTGGCGGGCGCGGGCCCGGAGCGGAAGACACGCGTCAGCTCCCAGGTGCCGTCGAGCGGCGCTCCCTGAAAGGCGCACAGCCCGACGGCAGCGACGAGGGAACGGGTCGCGAGCATCGCACCAATCTAATACTTCCAGTTGAGAACCACGGATACCGTGCGCACCGGCTCGAGGGTGCCGGGCGTCAGACTATAGATGTAATTCAGCGCATTGGCGACGAGCAGCCGCGCCGACACCGGCCCGCGCTCCCACGCGGCGCGCAGGTCGAAGACCTGGGCGGCCACTCTGGGGTCGTTCGAGTAGGGCCCGCCCAGCTCGATGCGCTCGATGCGACTCACGTAGCGGAAGTCGCCGCCTACGCTCAGCGACCGCCAACCGTAGTCGGCGCCCACGGTGACGAGATGCTTGGGGCGGAATGCGAGCACGGAGTCGGTCGCGAGGTCTTGGGCGTCGAGGAACGTGTAGGAGAGGGTGGTCGTGAAGTTCCCGGCGAACGGCAGCGCGACGAGCGACACGTCGAGCCCCCGGAGCCGCGCGCGCGACACGTTCCGGAACTGGATCGCAGGGACGCTGTCGTGGGCGACGCTGTCGTAGATGACGATGAAGGTCGGCTCGATCAGCCGGCGCGCTTCGGTCCAGAACAGCGCGGCGTCGAGCCGGGCCCGCGAGCCGAGTGCGGCGGCGTCGCCCAGCTCGAACGACCACGCGGTTTCAGGGGCGAGGTCCGGATTCGGGATCACCCGGAACCCGAACGCCTGAGTCGAGACGAACAGCTCGGCGAGCGACGGCGCCCGGAAGCCGCGGCCCACGGAAACGCGCCATGTCCCCGCCCCCGTGGGGAGCACGGCGCCGATCCGCGGGCTCAGCACGCCGGAGAGTGCCCCGCCGTCGCGCGCGATGAAATCCATCCGGGCACCTGCCGTGAGGCGAACCGGGCCCGCCCGCTGCTCGCCCTCGCCATACACGGCGAACTCGCGCTGGTCGTGCGAGCGGACCGTCGCGCCGCTGGCGGTCGGATCACCGGTGAAGATGTTCGAGGTGACGTCGGAGTAGCTCGCTTCTGCGCCGACGGTGGCCACGCCGTCGCGGGCCGTGTGGATCCCGCCCCGGACCTCCGCGCCGAACCGGTTGGCGACCCCGAAATCGTCCCCGCTCGGCCGCAGGTCGGTGAAGTGCGTGCGGATCCACGAGCCCCGCGCCTGCCACGTGAACCGCGCGGATGGCGTGCGCTCGAGCGTCGCGGCGAGATAGCCCTTGTCCGACCTCGTGTACGCCCCGCGGTTGCCCCGGTCGATCATGAAGGGCTGGAAGGCGAGCCCGCGGTCGTCGCACTGACCCGGCTCGCACCACGGCTCGCCGACGTCGTACTGATGGCTGGTCCAGGAGCCCGACGCGGTGACCCGGGTGTCGGGCGCTGGATGCCACTCCGCCTTTCCGGCCGTCTCCCACTGGTCACTCTTGTCCTGCTCGCGGTATCCGTCCGAGTGCCGGCCACCGAGGGTGAGGCTACCGCGCAGGACCTCAGTGCCGTACGAGCCGGTCACGTCGAGGCCGCCCAGCCCGCCCGTGTAGTCGCGGAAGCTCCAGCGGTCGTCGGGCGGGTCGGCGTAGCCGCCGGCGGTCGCGCGCACCCGCCCGTGGAGGCCGACCGGGATGTCGTGGGTGATGAGATTGACGACGCCGCCGAACGCGGCCGAGCCGTACAAGGAGGAGCCGGCGCCCTTCACCACCTCGACCTTGTCCACCTCCTCGAGCGGCACCATGTCCCAATCGATACCGCCGCGGTCGCCTTGGTTCGCCGGCACGCCGTCTACCAGCAGCAGCACGCGCGACCCGAGGCCTTCCACGAAGCCGCTCGAGCCACGGATGTTCACCTGCCCGTTGAGGAACAGCACGCCGGGCGCTTTGTTCACCGCTTCGTCCACCGTGCTCATCGCCCGACGGGCGATTTCCGAGTCCGATACGACGGCGACGCTCGTCACCGCCTGGTCGAGCAGCTGGGAGCGCTTGGCGGCGGTGACCACCGTGGGCTGAACGAGGAGCGGCCGCTCCCGCAGCACGAAATCGACGCGCACCGAATCGTCGGCCGCCACGGCGACGAAGGTGCTCTCGGCCCAGTAGCTGATTCGCGTCGCCCGCATCTCCCTCCGACCGGCCGGCACGTCCGCGATGCGGTACCGCCCCGTTCCGTCCGCGACGCCCGCCAGGGATGTCCCCCGGATCCGGACCGCGGCAGCGGCGATCGCTCGCCCGGCCGTGTCCACGACCGTGCCGTACACCATGCCGGTGCCCTGCGCGTGCACGGAGCCCAGCGGCGCACCGAGCAGCGACCCGAGCACGATGACGGGCTTCAGGGGCACGGGGGGAAGTAGGTGCAGATGCGGTTCATCTTGCTGAAGTCGATGACAAAGTTGATCGAGTCGGTGCCGGTGACCACGACAACGATGCCCGTCCCGTGGGACGTCGTGTCCCCGTCGTCGTGGTAGAAGCCGACCTCGCGCAGCAGGGTGTCGGCGTTGGTGGCGCTCAACGGCTCGGTGCTTTTCTTCTTCCACACCGCCAGCACCCACTCGTAGGTGGCGGGTGGGACGGCCAGCGCGTAGCGGTGCGGCGGCCCGCCGGTGGGCACGGTGGCCGGGGGGAGCGGCTGGAAGTTGAACAGGTCGGTAGGCGCCTGGGGGAACGTCCGATAGGTCAGGACGAACACCGCATCGGTGCTGTCCTTGAGACTGTCGGGCAGCGCGCCTTGGTACGTCACCGTGCCGCAGATGCCCGGGCATCCGGCCGTGGGTTTCAGACCCTCGTTGCACGCAAGGGTCGCAACGCTACCCGCGAGAAGAGCGCGCCGGAGGCGGCTCGGCATGCGTGCAATCTTCGGGTCACACGGCCGGGCCGTCAACTTGACCCCTGTTTCAGCGCGGAATAACGTTGAGTCCGCCATGCCGATCTACGAGTACCGCTGCACGAAGTGCCACAAGCGCTTCAGCCGGCAAGAGGGGATCGAGGAGCACGGCCGCAGGCGGCCCGCCTGCCCCAAGTGCAAGTCGCGCGCGGTGGAGCGGGTGTTCTCGCCGTTCTTCGCGAAGACGGTCCGGAAAAGCTAGCGTCCCTTGTTCGAGCGCCTGCGGGATGCGCTCCGCGCCGCACTCGACGCGGCGACGCCGCCGGGGAACTTGCGCGACCTGGCGCGCCAGATGCGCGAGGCGGTGGTGGAGGCGAAGCTGGCCGTCGCGGACACGCGCGCTGCCGTGACGCGGACCGAGGGCGAGCTCGCGCAGCAGCGGCAGCGGCTCGCCGACGCGGAGCGGCGGGGGCGGCTTGCGGCCGAGATCCAAGACCAGGAGACGGTGGACGTCGCGCAGCGCTTCGCGGCGAAGCACCGCGAGCGGGCCGGCGTGCTCGAGCACAAGCTCGCGGCGCTGCGGGAGGAGCTGGCGCTGTACGAGCGGGAGCTGGCGGACATGCAAGCGCAGCTGGTCCGCGCCGAGCGCGACCGGCCGCTCACCGAGGCGGAGCGCTCGGTGGAGCGCGCCTGGCGCGACCTCGAGGCTGCGGGCGGCGCCCGCCCGGCGACCGATGTCCAGGACGAGCTGCTCAAGGCCGAGCTGGATCGCGCCGCGCGCGACGCGGCGGCCGAGCGCCAGCTCAAGGAGCTCAAGAAAAAGATGAAGAAGGATTAGCGCGTGCTCCCCCTGCTCCTCGCGGTCGCGCTGCAGCAGCCGAATTTTCGCCCACCCGATCTTCTCAAGCGCGCTCACACCTACAGCATCGTCGCCTACGACTCCGCCACGGGGGACCTGGGCGTGGCGGTGCAGTCCAAGTTCCCCAACGTCGGGGGCATCGTGCCGTGGGCGAAGGCGGGGGTCGGCGCGGTGGCCACCCAGTCGCTCGGCAACACGGACTACGGCGAGAAGGGGCTCGAGCTGATGGCGCTGGGGGCCACGGCCCCCGAGGCGATGCGGGTCGTGATGCGGAGCGACCCGCGGCCGGCGCAGCGGCAGGTGGGCATGGTGGACGCGCGCGGCGCGGGCACCACGGCCAGCTGGACGGGGGATTCGTGCTTTGACTGGGCGGGCGGAAAAGTCGGTGGTCAGGCGGCCGGGCGGTCGGGCGGCAAGGGAGAGATGATCGTCGGACGAGGCTACGCCGCGCAGGCCAACATCATGGTCTCCGACCAGACGGTGAAGAACATGGCCGACGCGTTCGAGCGCGCAGCGGGGTCGCTTGCCGATCGGCTGATGGCGGCGCTCGTGGCGGGGCAGGCGGGGGGTGGGGACAAGCGGGGGATGGAGTCCGCGGCGCTGCTCGTGGTCCGGAAGAACGGCGGCTACCTCGGCCTGAACGACCGCTACATCGACATCCGCGTGTACGACGACACCAATCCCATCCGCGAGCTCCAGCGGCTGTACCAGCTGCACCAGCTCTACTTCTTCACGAGCCGCGCGGAAGACCTGATCCCGCTCACGCCCGACGTCGTGAAGCGCCTCGAGCCGATCCTGATGCGCGAGCCCCTCGGCCAGCGAGCGAAGTGGCTCGACGCGCGGCAGGGGGTCGCGAACCGCACGTTCCTCGAGGCGCTCGCGAACTTCATGTACTGGGAAAACTACGACGTGCGGGTGCGGATGGACGGCAAGATCGATCGGGTCGTCCTGGACGACATCCTGAAGCGGCGCAAGCAATGAGCCTGGTCCGTCGCATGCTCGCCTTCTTTCGTGAGGCGTTCGGCACCCCACGGGCGGCCGGCGACGGACGGCGCTCCGGAGGCACCATGGAAATCAAGCGCGACCGCATGGTCTTTCTCGGCTACGGCAAGTACTGGCGCTCGGACGCCATCGTCGGGTTGATGCCGATCGAGGAGGACCGCGGCCCGAAGCGGCGTACCAACGTGTTCGTCGAGGGGCGCGCGGAGCCGATCATCGCGTCGCGCACCGAACAGAGCATCCTCGAAGACATGGGGGCCACGGAAGGGGGTTTCCAGACGCAGGCGCTGCGGGAAGCGATCACCGAGCTGCTCGCCGCGTTCCACGAGTTCTCGCCGGTGCTGCGCCGCGCCCTCTTGAGCGAGCATCACTTCGACGTCGAGAAATGGGAGCAGCGGCTGGGCGAGATCCTCCGCGCGCCGCAGGCCCCGGAGCCGGTCGAGCAGAACGAGCTGTTCGATTGATGGTCGCGCCGCGCGCCATGAAGGTCGCATCCGAGCCCGGCTGGTTCGGGCATCCCCGCGGGCTGTCCACGCTCTTCTTCACGGAGATGTGGGAGCGGTTCAGCTATTACGGGATGCGGGCGTTCCTCATCCTCTACATGACCGCCCCCGTGGCGGCCGGTGGGTTGGCGTTCGACGTCAAGCGGGCTGGCCACATTTACGGCCTCTATACCGGCAGTGTCTGGGCGGCTTCGATCGTCGGTGGGCTCATCGCGGATTGGCTGCTCGGGCAGTATCGGAGCGTCCTCGTTGGCGGGGTCCTGATCGCGCTGGGCCATTTCACCTTGGCGTTCCACCCCCTGCCGTTCTTCTTCGCCGGTCTCGCACTCATCGTGGCTGGAACGGGCCTGCTCAAGCCCAACGTGAGCACCATCGTCGGCTCGCTGTACGATGCCGCCGATGCGCGGCGCGATGCGGGGTTCTCGCTGTTCTACATGGGGATCAATCTCGGCGCCGCCATCGGGCCGCTTATCGCGGGCTGGTTGGCGCAACGGGTCGATTGGCACGCCGGGTTCGCCTGCGCGGGGGTGGGCATGACCCTCGGCCTGATCCAGTACGTCCTCGGCCGGAACCGACTCCGGCCGTTTATGGAACGGGTCCCCGCCAGAGCATCCGCGTCTGCAACGGACGCCGCGGCGAGCTCGGCGTCTCCGTCAGCCGGACTCTTGGGGTTCAGCGCGGTCGAGTGGCAGCGCGTCGCGGCGATGGCCGTCTTCTTCCTATTCGCCAGCGTCTTTTGGGGCGCGTTCGAGCAGGCGGGGTCGACCCTGAACCTGTTCGCCGACCGCTACACGCGCCTCTCCCTGCTCGGGTTCTCCTTTCCCGCGAGCTGGTTCCAATCGGTGCCGCCGGTGTTCGTCATCATGCTCGCCCCCGCCTTCGCCTGGCTGTGGGTCCGGCTCGGCCCGCGCGAGCCGTCCAGTCCGGCCAAGTTCGCATTGGCGCTGCTCTTTGTCGGGCTCTCGTTCCTCCTGCTTGTGCCCGCGGCGAGCGCGGCCCAGAGTGGCGAGGGCGTCCGTGTCAGCCCGCTCTGGCTCGTCGGAGTCTATTTCCTGCAGGAGCTCGGTGAGGTGAGCCTCTACCCGGTGGGGCTGAGTCTCACCACGAAGCTCGCCCCGGTACGCATCGTCGGCCTCTTGATGGGAGTGTGGCTCTTATCCATCTCGGCGGGCGACCTCATCGCCGGGTGGATCGCCGGGCTCTTCAAGAGTTACCCGCTACCGCAGCTGTTCGGCGCGGTGGCAGTGACGGCTGTCGGAGCGGCGGTGGTGCTCGCGTTGCTCATCAAGCCCTTGCGACGGCTGATGGGCGGCGTGCACTAGTGCCGTTCCAACTTATTGTCCCGAATGGCAGCCAGGGACGAGGCTAATCGGGCTCTCAGGTAACGGCCGCCTCTTCCCGACTTGAGGTATCGCTCGCGGCGATATAGAGCTTTCGGTCGGCTTCGCTAAACAACACGTACGTGTAGTGCATGCGGTGCACCTCCGTGGGGGGAACAAGTTGGAACGGCACTAGCCGACCTGTGGCGGACGCGCCACGGTGACGCCGCGGGGTCGGGAGGGGTAATAGTGGGTGATCCTCAGCCGCAGAGGCGCTCATGAGACGCATCTCCTTCGCCACGGCCGTGGCGCTGTTGGCCGGGCTGCTGGGTTGTCGCTCTACCGAGTCGGTGGGGCCACGGGGCACCTCCCAGTTGATCGGCGGTGGGCTCGAACAGACGGTCGAGCTCATTCCTGCCCAGCCCGACTCGGGTCAGGAAGTTCACATCCTGTCGGTCGTCACGAACAAGAGCCAGGACTCGGTCGCCGTCGTGAGCCGGATTTGCGGCCTCGACCTCGCGGGCAATGTCGCGTTGGTGATGAACTACGCGCGGTGCGCGGGCTACAGCCGCGACGTCGTGCTCGCGCCCGGCGACACCGTGACCGGCACCGACATGCGTGTCGTCGCGTCGCCGCCGGGACGTTACGTGCTGCTGGTGCGGCAGCTGGTCAAGCCGGACGCGTGGGTGGAGATCCCGGTCGACGTGCAGTGAACCAGTGACGCTCGGCGCCGCCTTCTTCACACCCCGGGCTGGCGCCCGGGGTCAGTGTAGCTCCTGGACGGTCGAGGGATCCGATCGGGATGGCGCTCACAGTGACCGGACGCGACGCGCTCCAGCCCCGGACCTGCGTTTGGGGTTAGTCTGACCCCGGGCGCAAGCCCGGGGAACACCAAGGCTACGATTGCTCCACCCGCCACACTCACCTGCGGGCATTTCGAGAGCGTCATCCGAACCATGCGAACGGGGCGCCGAACCTTCCGGTGTCACCGGGCGCCCCCCAACTTCCGCTCGAAGAACTCCGCCGCGGCCCGATACGCGGCGACCCAGTCGGCGTGCGTCAGGAAGTCGTGGATCTCGTCGGGGAAGATCAGCTGCTCCACCGCGACCCCCTGCGCCCGCAGCGCGGCCGCCAGCTGCACCGACTGGCTGAACTGCACGTTGCGGTCGTCGTCCCCGTGCACGAGCAGCACCGGTGAGCGCCAATCCTTTACATAGGCGATCGGGGAGGATTCGTTCGCGAGCTTGGCGGCGTCCGCCTGCTTCCGCGGGTCGTAGTCCGGCACCCAGTTTTGGATTTCGATGTTCCAGTCGTGTACGCCGTGCAGGTCCACGCCGGCCGCGAACAGGTCCGACGCGCGCGCCAGGCCCATCGCGGTCAGGAACCCGCCGTACGATCCGCCCCACAGGCCGATCCGCTTGGGGTCCACGTCCGGCCGGCCGCGCAGGTACACACCCGCTCCCAGCACGTCGTTGAACTCGCTCGCGCCCTGGGCTCCGTAGTGCAGCGCCTCGCGGAACTCCATCCCGTAACCGATGCCGCTGCGATAGTTCACCGAGAGCACGACATAGCCACGGCTCGCGAGGTACTGATTGAGCGCGTACGCGTTGCGATAGTAATAGAAGTAGTGCCAGCCCAGCAGCATCTGCCGGCGCGAGCCGCCGTGGAAGAAGATGACCGCCGGCCGTCGCTCGCCGGCCTTGAGGCTGCGGGGGAGGAACAGCTGGCCGTGGATCAGCATCCCGTCCGCGGCCGAGTAGAGCACCGGCTGCGGGTCGACGAGCGCGGCCTCGGGGAAGTCGGCGGGAACCGCGCCCGGCGCGAGGTCGCGCGGTGCGCCGGAGCCGATGAGGATCGCCGGGCGCGGCGGCTTCCGCGTGCCGGCGCGGACGAATGCGATGCTCTTCCCGTCGCTCGTCAGCACGGGCATCCACTCGAGGTCGGTGCCGCGCGTCACCGGGGTCGGGGGCGGGGGCGGGGGCCCCGCGCTTACGGCCACCTTCCAGATGTGGCGCCGGTCGATGTCGTCCTCGTTCGAACTGAACACGAGCGTCGCCCCGTCCGGGCCGGGAGCGACATGCTCCACCTCGAACGCGCCTGGGGTGAGCAGCGTGGCTCCTCCCGACCCACCCTGGGCCGGCACCGAGTACAGGTGCGTCCAGCCGTCCTTCTCCCATGGGAACACGACCCGGTCGCCCGCGCCCCACACCAGTTGGTTCGCGGTCACGACCTCCCGGAACACCGAGCCGCGCCCCGTGTCGGCGACCCAGACCGGGCGGCCGGCGCCGGTCGCGACGTCGGCCACGCGAATGGACCACGGCTGCCCCGACCGCTCCGGCGTGAACGGCAGCCGGCCCGCGCTCGCGGGGATGCGGATGAACGCGATCCGGCGGCCGTCGGGCGACCAGGCTGGCTCGGCATCCGAGTCCACGCTCGGGTCGAGGAAGCGCAGCGTCTTCGCCGCGACGTCGTACACGGCGACGAATGCGTGGTCGCCGCGGTCGCTCACGAACGCCAGCTTCGAGCCGTCGGGGGACCAGCGCAGTGAGCCCGCCGAGCCGCGGGCATGGATCAGCTGCTCCGCTGCGGTCGTGTCGCCCAGGCCCGCCCACCAGACCTGCCCCTGCTTCACGAATGCCACCCGGTCGCCTTTCGGGGACACGGCGGGCGAGTTGCCCTCGCCCAACCGGCGCGGCGCGCCGCCCGAGAGCGGTTGCAGCCACACCGCTTGCTCGACGCCCTTGACGAGAGTGTGCGGGTTGGGGTACTCGCCGCGGCGGTTTGACTCGCCGCCGCGCACGTACACGATGGCGCGCGCGTCCGGGGTCCAGTGGAGGTCGGAGATCTCCTGCCCGTCGTCCTCCGCGTTCGCGGTGACCGCCCTGCCCTGGTAATCGGGCGGCGCCGCGACCCAGATGTTGCGGGCCCCGCGGGCATTGAAGATCCAGGCGACCGCGCCGCCCGCCGGCGCGGCGACGAGCTCGTCTGGAAAAGGCGCGCTCATCACCTGGTCGAGCGTGAAGGCCGGTTGCTGCAGCGCGAGCAGGAGAAGCAGGACGGGCATGGTCAGTCTCTTGAAGAGCGGGTGGCAGAAGCTACCTTCGGCGGGGGAGCGGTCAATCTGCCGGTGTCCCGAAACCTGCGGGGGTGACGATGCTCAAGAAGATTGGCGCGGTCCTGCTGGCGGTTGGCCTGGTCCTGCCGTACAGCCCCGGGCTCCGGGTCATCACCGCGGTGTGGGACGACGCAGCGGTGATTCTGTTCCAGGGCTCCACGGTCCTCATCCTCATCGCGTATGTGCTCCACACCTTCGTACCGCCGCTCGCACGGTTCCACGAGCGGCACGGGCAAGCGCTGCATGGCCTCTTCCGCATGGTGTTCTTCGTCCTCGCCGGCGCGTTCTTCGCGACAGCCTCGGCGGGGCGCGCGGGATGGCCGCGGCTCCCACACGTGATCATCGCGCTCGCGATCACCGGCGGGCTGCTCTACTGGGAGCAGGGGCGCGGCACCAAGACCACGCGGCTCCCGCTGTTGCTGCTCATCTGCCCCGGCGTGCCGCTGATCGCGTATTTCTTCGACACGCTGCACGCGGGCGGGCTGCTGTACGGCGGCTGGGTGTTCACGGCGGGCTATGTGGTGGCGGTCGTGGGCGAGGTCTTGGATCTCAAAGCAGCGCCCAAGGTCGCGCACGGCGGCTAGGCCCGCTCAGTTGAAGCGGGTCGTTCGCCACAGCAGCAGTCCCGTGCCGCCCAACAGCGCGAGCATTGCGAGCACGAGCGCGGCGATCGCGCCCCAGGCGAGGGGGAGGTCCGGGACGCGCGCCACGCGGGCGAGGCCGACGAACACCGCGGTCGCCGTGCTGACGAGGAGCCAATCGAGCCAGGTGCGGCTGTGCGCGGTCGTGCCGGCGCTCTCCCCCGCGAGCGCGGAGCGGACGTAGCCCGGATCGACGCCGTAGCGCTCCGCTTCGCGGGTCGCCGCGTCCTGCCAGCGCCGGTGCTCGGATCCCGTGGCGGACGCGAGCGCGATCCCCACCGCGCCCAGCGCCATCAGGAGCGAGCCCCCGACCACCTGCGCGTACGTCTTGCCCGGGCCGCCGTGCAGTTCGCCGAACACGAGCATGCCCCAGAGGAGCCCCCACAGCTGGTTCGTGTTGGAGAGGGGGATGCCGCGGCTGATGCCGACGTACTTGGCGGCGTACTGCTGGAACAGGTCGCCCACCACCCACACGAAGCCGCCGAGCAACAGCCAGAACAGCACGTCGCGCGCGCGGCCGAGCTCGGCGAGCAGGGCCGCCGGCCCGCCGCGGTCGGCGAGCGCCAGCGCCGTCATCATCCCGAGCTCCCCGATCGTGAAGAACGTGACGAAGGAGAGCGGGTTCATGCCCGTGAGGTACGCCTTGCGGTACGGGATGTACATCGTGCCCCACAGCATCCCCGCGGCGAGCGCGGCCGCGACGCCGCGGGCGGGGTGGCCGGCGGGCGCCTGGGTCGACGACGCGATCGCCAGCAGCGCCGCGCCCCCGAACATCACCGCGGCGCCGCCCAGCACGCCGAGCCAGCGCGCGCGGCCCGCCTCCCGCAGCTCGCTGAAGAACACGACGCCCCAGACGATGCCCAGCAGGCTGTTCGCGTTCCAGAGCGGAAACGCGATGCTCAGGCCGATGTCCTTGATCGCGAAGATCGTGAGCGTGTTGGCCACGGCCCAGAGGCACCCGGCGAGCGCGGCCCACACCACGAGGTGCGGCGCCTGGCGCAGGTCGGCGCCCACGGCGGCGGTGCCGCGCAGCAGCGCGGGCAGGCTCCAGCGTGCGAGGAACACGCCACACACCATCGTCAACGAGATCACCACCGGAGAGATACCGAGCGACACCATCTTGGTCGGCGCCTCGGCCGCGCCGAGCCAGGCGCCCGCGGTAAACCCGCTGAGCACCCCGACGAGCTGCAGCCGGCGCAGCCGCGCGGCAGCTAGCGGATCCACTGCAGCACCAAGAGACCGAGCAGCAGCACGGCGACCGGCACCCAGAACTGGGCGTCGCGCAGCACGGCGGCGAGGCGGCCGGAGGTGCGCGGCCCGTTCACGGGGTGGTGCCCGGCTCCCAGCTCAGCTCGCCCACCTCGGCCAAGGCGCGGCCCTTGAGCTGATCCGTGTCCGCGCTCACCCCGACCGCCACGATGGCGGCCGGCGCCCGGTCGAACACGAGGCTGTAGTCCCGGAACGGGTCGCGGCGCTCCATGTGCCACGAGCCGTCGGCATCCTCGGCGCGCTCGAGCACCAGGACGCCGCGGCTGCGCCCGCTCCAGGAGAGGAAGTGCTCGCCGCGGCCTTCCCGGTTGCCCCAGCTATAGAACACGATGCGGCCGTCGGCGAACGCCACGAGCACGCGCACGGGCGCATCGTCGCGCGCGCGTTGGCGCAGCGTCGCGGTGCCGAGCGGCGTGCTCGTGCGCCAGTTCCATAGCAGCGTCCCCGCCGCGGGGCGTAGCGGCGCGCGCAGGCGGTAGGTGGCAAACCCCGCGGCGTCGGCGGCTTCGATCCGGAGCGTGTGCGCGCGCGTCACCCGGAACGCGGGTGACGCCGCGCCTTTCGCGCGCTGCAGCGTCCAGCCGCTCGGCAGGCCGGGCGCCGAAGGCACGAGACTCAGATTCGTGAGCGTTTGGAGGGCGAGCAGTGCGACGGCCGTCACAGCGGCTGCTCCGCGAAGTGGCAGGCGGCAAGGTGCCCCGGCGCGACCGCGCGCAGCGCCGGGGGCTCGGTGCGGCAGCGCGCGTTCTTCTTGGGATGCGGGCAGCGCGGGTGAAACGGGCAGCCGGGCGGCGGGTTGGCTGGCGAGGGTACTTCGCCCGGCAGGACGATGCGCTGGCGCTGCGCCTTCGGGTCCGGTACCGGCACGGCGGAGAGCAACGAGGTCGTGTACGGGTGCCGCGGGGTGGCGTACAGCGCGGCGGCGGGCGCGCGCTCGACGATCTTGCCGAGGTACATCACCGCGACGTGATCCGCGATGTGCTTCACCACCGCCAGGTCGTGCGCGATGAACAGGAACGTGAGCCGGCGGCGCTGCTGCAGGTCCGCGAGCAGGTTCAGCACCTGCGCTTGAACCGAGACGTCGAGCGCGCTCACCGGCTCGTCGAGCACCAGGAACTGCGGCTCGACGGAGAGGGCGCGCGCGATGCCGACGCGCTGGCGCTGGCCTCCGGACAGTTCGTGCGGGTAGCTCGTCGCGAAGCTCGGGTCGAGTCCCACCTCTTCGAGCAGGGACCCGATGCGGCGCTCCGCCTCCGTCCCGGCCGCGAGCCGGTGGATCGCGAGCGGCTCAGCGAGCGCCTGGCGCACCGTCATGCGGGGATTGAGCGACCCGTAGGGATCCTGAAACACGATCTGCATGCGCCGCCGCAGCGCGCGCAGCGCGCGCGCGTCCAGGGCCAGCACGTCCTGGCCGTCGATCGTGACGCGGCCGGCGTCGGGCTCGATGAGCCTGAGGATGGTGCGGCCCACCGTCGATTTCCCGCACCCCGACTCTCCCACCAGCCCGAGCGTCTGACCCGGGGCGATCGCGAACGACACGCCGTCGACGGCGCGCACGGCGCCCCGCTGCCGGCCCAGCCCGAGGAACCGGCGCTCACCGGGGAAGTGCTTGACGAGCCCGTCGACCGCGACGAGGGGGGCAGAGAGGTCGGTCACGTGTGCGGGGTGCGCCGCCGCGGTTCGGTCAGGAGCCAACAGCGCACGGCGTGGGTGCCGGGCTCGCCGGTGCCGGCGTCGAGCAGCGGCGGGGCCTCCTGGCGGCACCGGTCCCAGGCGTACGGGCAGCGGGGGTGAAAGCGGCAGCCGTCGGGCCACGCGGTCGCGGCGGGGACCTGTCCCGGGATGCTGTGCAGCCGGCCGCGGGCCCGGGCCGCCGGCGCGTCGAGCCGCGGCACGGAGGCGAGCAGCCCCTCGGTGTACGGGTGGAGCGGGTGCGCGAACAGCTCCGCGGTCGGCGCTTGCTCCACGACCTGGCCCGCGTACATCACGACGACGCGATCCGCGCTGCCCGCCACGAGCCCGAGGTCGTGCGTGATGAGCATGACCGCCATGCCAAGCTCGGCCTGCAGCCGGTCGAGCAGTTCGAGGATCTGGGCCTGGATCGTGACGTCGAGCGCGGTGGTCGGCTCGTCGGCGATGAGGAGCTTCGGGTGGCATACCAGGGCCATCGCGATCATGACCCGCTGGCGCATGCCGCCGCTCATCTGGTGGGGGTAGTGGTCCACCCGCTCCGCAGGATCGGGAATGCCCACCAGCTTGAGCATCTCGATAGCGCGCGTCCGCGCTGCGCCGCGCGACAGCCCCTGATGGACGATCGCCGCCTCGGCGATCTGGTCGCCCACCGTGAACACCGGGTTGAGCGACGTCATCGGCTCCTGGAAGATCATCGCGATCTGGTTGCCGCGGATCGCGCGCAGCTCCCGGGGCTCGAGCGTCAGGAGGTTCCGCCCCTCGAACTCGATGAAGCTGCCGGGCCGGATGTGGCCCGGCGGCTCGGGGATGAGGCGCAGCACGGACAGCGAGGTGACCGTCTTGCCGCAGCCCGATTCGCCGACGATGCCGAGCGTCTCGCCCGGGAACAGCTCGAAGGAGACGCCATCCACCGCCCGCGCGGTGCCGCCGCCTTGCTCCGTGACGAAGTAGGTCTTCAGGTCGCGCACGCGGAGCAGCGGCTCCGTCACGCCGCCTCCTTGCGCGGGTCGAGCGCGTCCCGGAGCGCGTCGCCCACGGCGTTGAGCGACATCACGACGAGCGAGATGGCGAGCCCGGGAAAGGTCGATGTCCAGGGGGCGGCCGCGATCGTCTGCCAGCCGTCGGTGATCATGTTGCCCCAGCTCGGCTTCGGCGACGGCACACCCATCCCGAGGAACGAGAGCCCCGCCTCGAGCAGGATCACGCTGCCAATCCCGAGCGCGGCCGAGACGATGATCGGCGCCGCGGCGTTGGGCAAAACGTGGCGCACGATGACGCGCGCCGGCCCCGCGCCCAGCGCCCGCGCCGCCGCCACGAACTCCCGCTCGCGCAGGCCGAGCACTTCGGCGCGCACCAGGCGGCTCGTGCCGAACCAGCCAGTGAGCCCGATAAGCAGCACCAGCACCGGCAGCGAGACACGGTCCCACAGCGCCACGACCATCAGGAGGACGAAGATGCGGGGGATCGCGAGTCCGACGTCGACGAAACGCATCAACGCCGTGTCCACCCAGCGACGGAAGTAGCCGGCGACGGCCCCCACCGCCGCGCCCACGGAGATGGCGACCACCATCGCGAGCGTGCCGATGCCGAGCGAGAACCGCGCGCCGCACACGAGGCGGCTCCACACGTCCCGGCTGTAAGGATCCGTGCCCAGCAGAAACCGGAGGGACGGGGGCTGGTTCGCGAGGTGCACGATGTCGATCTGGAGGTAGCAGGGATACGGCGCGACCACGCGTGCCGCGAGCGCGATCGTCACGAAGAACGTGAGCACGAAGACCCCTGGCGCCGCCGTCGGGTGGCGGAAAAAGCGCCGCCCCGCCGCACTGGCACCCGCGCGGCGTCGCGCCTCCCCCGTCACCACCAACGCGACCACGACTGCGCCGGCGAGGGCGAGCCAGCTCCAGACGGTCATGCGTCCGCCACCCTGATCCGCGGGTCCGCGACGGCGTAGCACACGTCGGCGAGCAGGTTGCCGAGCACGACCATGACGCTCGCCACGAGCGCCGTCGCGGTCACGACCGGATAATCCCGGTAGCCGATGGCCGTGACGGAGAGCCACCCCATCCCCGGCCAGCCGAAGACCATCTCGACGAGCACCGCGCCCGTGAGCAGGAACGGGAACGCCAGCCCGAACAGCGTGATGATGGAGAGCAGCGCGTTGCGCAACGCGTGCACCAGGAAGACGCGGCGCTCGCTGAGCCCCTTGGCGCGCGCGGTGCGCACGTAGTCCTGCCCCACCACCTCGAGCAGCGCGGTGCGCTGGTAGCGCGCCGTGTTGGCCGCGCCCACCAGGCCGAGCGTGCACGCCGGGAGCACGAGGTGCCAGAGGCGGTCGGCCGCGCAGCGCAGCGAGTCCAGGTGGGCGCAGAGGACCGGGTCGTGCGTGCCGCCGACCGGGAACCAGTGGAGCCGCTGCGCGAACACCAGCAGCAGCACCAGCCCCAGCCAGAACGTCGGCATCGAGTTGACGAACAGACCGGCGTTCCCCAGGGCGATGTCGGCGAAGCGGCGCGCCCGCGCGGCCTGATAAACCCCCAACACGAGCCCGAGCGCGAAATCGATGAGCAGCGCCGCTCCCGCGAGCATGAGCGTGTTCGGCATCGCATCGCCCAGCGCGTCGATCACCGGCCGGCGCTGCCAGAACGACTGGCCCAGCTCTCCGTGCGACGCGGCCCGGAGATATTTCAGGTACTGCACCCAGATGGGCTTGTCGAGCCCGAACTGTTTCCGCAGCCGCGCGCACACCTCGGGCGCCACGGACTGGACGTCGCGCTGCCCGCACGGCGAGCCGCCGGCGAGGTGGGTGAGGAAGAAGGTGAGGGTGACGACCGCGAGGACGATGGCGATCGCGCCGGCGAAGCGCCGCACGAGCCACGCCGTCACCTAGCGCTCCGCGCGGTCTCGATCGGTCAGCCGGTCGGCGGGAATGCGCCAGGTGCGGAGGAGCGCGAGCCACGAGTCCGGACGGATCGTCACGTCGGCGATCCGCCGGTGCGCCGCCGCCACGGCGTCCGGCGCGAACAGGAAGATCGCCGGCGCGTCCTGGTTCAAGAGCTCGATCGCCGCGCGCCACGTGCGGCGCGCCTCGGCGCGGTTCGTCGCCGCCACTGCCCGGTCCACCAGCCGGTCGAACGCGGGGTTCACGTAGCGCCCGTGGTTGGACCGCCCCAGCCCCGCCTGCGTCCAGGTCTGCGGGATCCCGGAAGACGGCGTCGGGTCGGTGACCCAGGTGTAGAGCACGGCGTCGAACCGCCCCGCCCGGGTCCGCTCGCTGAACAGACCGAGATCCACCTCGTCGAGCTCGACCTCGGCGCCGATGGTGCGGAACTGCTCCTGCAGCAGCCGGGCGTACTGGCGACGGATCGCGCTCGTCGTGGGGACGAGGATGCGGAACGCGAGCTTCTGCCCGGCGCGGTCGCGCACGCCGTCCGAATCGGAGTCGACCCAGCCCAGCCGCGCGAGCAGCCGCACCGCCTGCGCGCTGTCGTGCGGCAGCTCGCGCGTCTCGGGATCCCAGATCCAGGTGAGCTGGGACAGCGGACCCGGGGGGACCTTGGCGAAATCAGCGAACACGTTGCGGAGCAGCCGCGCGCGGTCGACCGCCATGGCGAGCGCGCGGCGCAGCTCGCGGTCGCCGAACAGTGGATGGGGCTTCGTCGTGTCGCCCGGCGTCGCAAGGTTGAACCCGAGGTAGCCGTACGCGGACCCCTTGTACGGATAGGTCACAAGCTGCGGCGCCGCCTGCACCCGTTTCACGTTGTCGGGCGAGCCGAGCTGCTCGGTGACGTCCGCCTCTCCGGCAACGAGCTGCGTGGTTACGACCTGGAGATTGGGTGCGAACCGAAAGATGACCCGCCGGATGCGCGGGCGCCCCAGGAAGAACGCCGAGTCGGCGGCGAGCTCGAGGCTCTCACCGGCCTTCCAGCCGACGAAGCGGTAGGGGCCGTCTCCCATGGGGGCGCGCCCGAACGCGGCGGTGCGCCACTGGTCCCGCGGGATGGTGCGGAGCAGGTGCGCCGGCAGGATGCGCATGTGATACACCGCGTCGTAGAACATCTCGGGATAGCGCTCCCGGAACCGGAATACCGCGGTGAGCGAATCGCGCGCGGTGACGGCGCTGATGAGGCGCAGCGACGAGCGGAACGGCGAATTCACGAGCGAGTCGTTGTAGGTGTCGTAGGTGAATACGACGTCCGCCGCCGTCACCGCCTCCCCGTCCTGCCAGCGCGCGCGCGGGTCGAGATGAAACACGAGGGTCACCGGTCCGTCCCATTCCCACCGCTCGGCGAGCTGCGGCTGGAAATCCTCGTCGCCGAGCGTGTTCCCCGACGTGCCGATGTCGGCGAGCTTGAGGAACAGCTGGTCGTACACGTCGCGGCTCGGGGCGAGGTCGCTCACCGGCGGGAGCAGGATGTCGGGCTCGCCGGCCGCCGCGATGACGATCGTGCCGCAGTAGTCGCCGGTGCAGCCGCTGCGTCGCTCGCAGGCCGAGAGCAGCGCGAGGAGCAAACCCGCCATGCCTAGGCGGGGGAGCAGGCGGCCGGGCAGTCGGGGGGGGAGGGTGGTGGTTGGCATGGCGCGAAAGATTCTACGGCGCCGCTAGCGGCGCCAGGTCCAGGCGGGATCGAGAAAGACAGACGGGGAAGGACGCGGAAGGACGGGGAAGGCCGGGGAAGGCCGGATGTCCCAGGCCGCGACGATCGCCTCGGCGACTTCCTGGAACGTGACCGGGCGACCAAGTACGGCGGAGAGTGTCGTTTCCCCGCTCCCTGCTCCCTGCTCCCTGCTCGCGCGCCGTATCATCTCCTGCGACCCGTCCAGCAGGATCGAGCCGTGCTGCAGGAACGCGGCGCCTTCCCGCAGCTGCGCCGACCCGACGAGCTTGCGGTCACCGACGAGCACCTCGCCGCCCACGGGCGTCGCGAAACAGGCAGCCGGACGGTCGGACGGTCGGACGGTAGGACGGTCAGGCGCGAGTGTCGCCTCCGCCCCGAGCGTGCGCAGCGCCGCGGCGAGCCGCGCGTGGATCGCGCGGTAGCTCTGGCGCAGCGTTCCGAACATGGCGACCGGCGCGGCGACGGCGTATGTGACCTCGTGCTCGTGCCACACCGCGCGGCCGCCGGTAGGCCGGCGCACCACGTCGATCCCGAGCCGCGCTAGGCCCTCGCCGTCGTAACGCGCGCGCGCGGGCTCGTGGCGGCCGAACGAGAGGCAGGGAGGGTCGAAGCGATACAGCCGCAGGAACGCTCGGCCAGTGCGGTGGACCTCCGCGAGCAGCGCAGCGTCGAGCGCCATGTTCTCGGCGCCAGGGCAGCCCTGCGGCTCGAGGAGGAGCTCCCAAGTCGGATAGTCGGATAGCCGGATGGTCGGATAGTCCCCGCCCCTCACCATCCGACTATCCGACCATCCGGCTGTCCGACTCTCAATCTGCCGCAAGCGCATACGCCTCCATGGGCGGACAGACGCACACCAAGTTCCGGTCCCCGTAGGCAGCGTCCACGCGTCCCACCGAAGGCCACACCTTGTGCTGGCGCGTCCACGCCGCGGGGAATGCCGCCCGCTCGCGCGCGTAGGGCCGGTCCCACGCGTCGGCGATCACGTCTTCGAGCGTGTGGGGGGCGTTGGTGAGCAGGTTGTTGCCGCGCGGCTGCGTGCCCGCCTCGACTTCCCGGATCTCCTCGCGGATCGCGATGAGCGCGTCGCAGAAGCGGTCGAGCTCCTCCTTCGACTCGCTCTCTGTGGGCTCGATCATCAGCGTGCCGGGCACCGGGAAGGAGACCGTCGGCGGGTGGAACCCGTAATCGATGATCCGCTTCGCGATGTCATCAACCTCGATGCCCGCAGACTGCTTGAAGGGCCGGCCATCGATGATGCACTCGTGCGCGATGAGGCCGTTCTGCCCGGTGTAGAGCAGCGGGTAGTGGGGCGACAGGCGCCGCGCCATGTAGTTGGCGTTGAGGATCGCGATCTTGGTGGCCTGGACGAGCCCTTCGCGTCCCAGCAGCGCGATGTACGCCCACGAGACTGGGAGGACCCAGGCGCTGCCCCACGGGGCCGCCGACACGGTGCCGCACGGCTGCTCCTGCCGCAGCGGCACCACGGGGTGGTCCGGCAGGAACGGCGCGAGGTGCGCCGCCACGCAGATCGGTCCCATGCCCGGTCCGCCCCCGCCGTGGGGGATGGCGAACGTCTTGTGGAGGTTCAGGTGGCACACGTCGGCCCCGATGTCGGCCGGGCGGCACAGCCCCACCTGCGCGTTCATGTTCGCCCCGTCCATGTAGACCTGCCCGCCGTGCGCGTGCACGATCTCGCAGATCTGGCGGATGGACGACTCGAACACGCCGTGGGTGGAGGGATAGGTGACCATCAGCGCGGCGAGCGTGTCCTTGTGCTCGGCGGCCTTGGCCTGGAGGTCCCGCACGTCGATGTTGCCGTGGGTGTCGGATTGGACGGGGACGACCTGAAGCCCGGCCATGACCGCGCTCGCGGGGTTGGTGCCGTGCGCCGATGTGGGGATGAGGCACGTCGTGCGATGGCCCTCGCCGCGCGACCGGTGATAGGCCCGGATCACCAGCAGTCCGGTGAACTCCCCCTGCGCGCCGGAGTTCGGCTGCAGCGACACCCTCGGGAAGCCGGTGATCTCCGCCAGCATGTCCTCGAGCTGGCGGAACAGCGTGCGGTAGCCCGTGGCTTGCTCGCGGGGCGCGAAGGGGTGCAGGCGGTTGAACTCGCGCCAGGAGAGCGGGACCATCTCGGTCGTCGCGTTGAGCTTCATCGTGCACGAGCCGAGCGGGATCATCGCCGAGGTGAGGGAGAGATCGCGCGCCTCGAGCCGCTTGATGTAGCGCAGCATCTCGGTCTCGGAGCGGTAGCGATGGAACACCGGGTGCGTGAGGTAGCGCGACGTGCGCCGCAGCCGCTCCGGGATTGCGGTGTCCGCTCTCACGCCGAGGTCCTCCACCATGAAGGGCAGGACCTCGTTGAGCGAGAACGCGGCCACCAGGTCGGCGAGGTCGCCCAGCGTGGTGGCCTCGTCGAGCGACACCCCCAGGCGGGTCGGGGAGATGGTGCGGAGGTTGATGCGGCGGGCGCGGGCGGCGTCGATGAGCCGTGGCAGGGCCCACGACTCCACGTCCAGACACAGCGTGTCGAAGAACTGCGAGTGCACCACGCGGTATCCGAGCCGTGTGAGCGCCTGGGCCAGCAGCACCGCGAGCATGTGCACGCGCTCGGCGATGCGCCGCAGGCCCTCGGGGCCGTGGTACACGGCGTACATGCTCGCCATCACGGCGAGCAGCACCTGGGCGGTGCAGATGTTGCTCGTCGCCTTCTCGCGGCGGATGTGCTGCTCCCGCGTCTGGAGCGCCATGCGGAGGGCGGGGCGCCCCGCCGCGTCCTTCGACACGCCGATGATGCGCCCGGGCACGTGGCGCTTGTGCTCCTCGCGCGTCGCGAAGAACGCCGCGTGCGGGCCGCCGTAGCCCATCGGGACCCCGAAGCGTTGCGAGCTCCCGACCGCGATGTCGGCGCCCCACTCTCCCGGTGGCGCGAGCAGCGTGAGCGCGAGCAGATCCGTCGCCACCGTGATGAGCGCCCCGGCCGCGTGGGCCCGCTCGCAGAGGCCGCGGTAGTCCTCGATCTTGCCCTCCGTCGTGGGATATTGCAGCAGCGCGCCGATCACCCCCGGCCGGAACTCGAAGGTCGCGGGGTCCGCGACGACGGTTTGGACCCCGCGTGCCTCGGCGCGCGTCCGCACCACCGCAATCGTCTGGGGGTGGCAACCCTCGGCGATCATGAACATCGGCGCGGCGCCCTCCTCCGCCCCCGGGCGCGCCACCGCTTCGGTCAAGTGCATCGCTTCGGCGGCGGCGGTGGCTTCGTCGAGCAGGGAGGCGTTGGCGATCGGCAGGGCGGTCAAGTCGGCGACCATCGTCTGGAAGTTGAGCAACGCCTCGAGCCGGCCCTGCGCAATCTCAGGCTGGTAGGGCGTGTAGGCCGTGTACCAGCCCGGGTTCTCGAGTACGTTGCGCTGGATGACGGCGGGTACCACGCAGTCGTGGTAGCCCATGCCGATGAAGGAGCGGAACACCTCGTTCTGCCCCGCGATCTCGCGCAGGTCCTCGACGAGCTCGCGCTCGCCGCGCGCCGGCGGTAGATCCAGCGGCCGCCGCAGCCGGATGTCCGCGGGCACCGTCTCGTCGATGAGCGCCTCGAGCGCGGGCCGGCCGAGCCGCTCGAGCATGGCCGCGATGTCGGACTCGTCGGGGCCGATGTGCCGGGGCGGGAAGCTGTCGGTGGGTGCGAGCGACGAGGAGGCGGGGCGGTCCTTGACCGCGGAGCGCGGGCGATCGTCCAACGCTACTTCGCCTCCTTCGCGACGTAATCCCCGTACTGCGGGCCGTCCATCAGGTCTCCGCCGGGCGAGCCCGGATCGAGCTTCAGCCGGATCATCCAGCCGGCGCCGTACGGATCGGCGTTGACGGTCTCCGGCTTGTCGACGAGGGTCGCGTTCACCTCGACGACCTCTCCCCCCGCCGGCGAGAACAGCTCCGAGACGGCCTTCACCGACTCCACGGTCCCGAAGCGCTCGTGGGCCTTGATCTTGCGGCCCTTCTCGGGCAGCTCCAGGAAGACCACGTCGCCGAGCTGCTTCTGGGCGAAGTCGGTGATGCCGACGGTGCCCAGGCCGTCCTCCACCTTCACCCACTCGTGCTCCTTCGTGTAGCGGCGGTCGTTCGGCTCCATCTCGGCGGCTCCTCGGCGCGGCTACTGCGGCCGCTTGTAGAACGGCGTGGGGACCACGCGGGCGGCCACGCGGCGGCCGCGGATGTCCACGTGTAAGGGCGTGCCGACCGCCGCGCGCGCCGCCGGCAGGTAGCACAGCCCGATGTTCTTCTGGAGGAAGGGCGCGTAGCTCCCGGAGGTCACGGACCCGGAAGCCTCGTCGTCGACGTAGACGGGATAGCCGTGACGGGCGATGCCGCGGTCCACCATCTCGAAGCCCACCAGCTTGCGCGGCGCGCCCTCCTTCTTCTGCGTCTCCAGCACGCCCCGGCCGACGAAATCGCCCTTGCCCTCGTCGAGAGAGACGATCCAGCCCAGCCCGGCCTCGACGAGGGTGGTCGTCTCGTCGATGTCGTTCCCGTAGAGGCACATCTTCGCCTCGAGCCGCAGCGTGTCGCGCGCCCCCAGCCCGGCGGGAACCAGGCCCGCCTCCTTGCCCGCCTCCAGCAGCTTCCGCCACAGGTCCGCGGCCCCGTCCGGCGCGACGAACAGCTCGAAGCCGTCCTCGCCCGTGTAACCCGTGCGGGCGATCGTGACCGGGCGGGTGGCCACCTCGCCCTCCGTGAAGTGGTAATAGCGCAGGGCGCCGAGGTCCGCGCTGGTCAGGCCCTGCAGGATCCGCGGGGACTTCGGTCCCTGCAGCGCGATGAGCGCGTAGTCGTCGCTCCTGTTCGTGACGGCGCACCCGGCGGGCGCCTGGTCCTGGAGCCAGCGCAGGTCCTTCTCGACGTTGCCGGCGTTGACCACCAGCATGAAGCGCTCGCCGCCGCGGCGGTAGACGATCACGTCGTCGGCGGGCGCCCCGTTGGGCAGGGGCAGGGCGGAGTATTGCGCCTGGCCGTCGCCCAGCTTCCCGACGTCGTTCGACGTGACGCGCTGGAGGAACGTGAGCGCGCCCGGCCCCTCCACGTCCAGCTCGCCCATGTGCGAGACGTCGAACAGCCCGGCGGCGGTGCGCACGGCCATGTGCTCGGCGATGAGCCCGGAGTACTCCACGGGCATCTCCCACCCGCCGAAGGCCACCATCTTGGCCCCCAGCTCGCGGTGCACGGGGTTCAGAGGCGTCTTGCGCAGCGTGCCGACGGCGGTCTCCAACGTCCCTCCATCATGTCAGACTACTCGCGTGCCAAATCGCGTGCGAATGTTGCTCCGCCTCGGCAACCACGCGGGAGCTTCAAACCTACCACAGGTCAGGCCGATGTCAACGATCCGGAGCGCCTTGACCGGCAAGGACTTGGAGTCCAACATGAGGGGGCTTGAAGAGCGAGCGAGGGATTCACTCCCGAGCGAGCGAAAGAGGTGGCTGCCCCTGGCGTTCGAGACCTACCTGACGACGTGCTGGAACTGCCTGGGCGAGTTCGACGCCCTGCACGCCGTGTGGTGCTCCGACGACCCCAAGAGCCCCACCAAGCTGTGCCCGTTCTGCTTCCGCTGCTTCTGCGAGGCCACCGACGCCTACAAGCACGACTTCTGGCGCCGGGCCCCGACCCGCCTCAAGGAAGAGCTGAACACGCTGCACAAGAGCCGCGACCGCCTGGGGGACATCCTCATCCGCATGCGCAAGCTCACGACACCGCAGCTCCTCGAGGCCCTCGTCGAGCAGAAGAGCAGCGGCCAGCGGCTGGGCGAGATCCTGGTCCGCCGCGGCCACGTGACCGCGCCGGACATCGACACCGCGCTCCGCATGCAGGGGGTGAAGCCTCTCACCGACACCCAGGGCGTCGCGTACACGTCCAGCCCGGTGTGGGAGCAGAGCGGGCCCGAGGGGATCATCGAGTACATCCTCGCCCTCGCGTTCCGCCTCGACCCGATCCCCAAGCAGTTCCAGACGGGAGTGGCGCAGAGGATCTTCAAGACCTTCCGTCTCGACACCGCGCGCGAATCCAAGCCCCAGAAAAACCTGATCACCCGGCGCGTCGGCGAGGGCGACTACGACGTGGTCGTCCAGACGCTCCCCACGACGTACGGCATCAGCGCGACCATCAAGCTCATCAACCGCGCCACCTTCATCAAGGACTTCCCGACCCTCGGCCTCGAGCTCGAGGACCGGGTGCGCCTGATGGAGGAGCTGCGCGCCTCGTTCGGCCTGGTGCTCCTGTCCGCCCCCGTCTACCACGGCGTGAAGACCACCGCGTACTCGGTGCTGAACTTCCTCGTGCGCGGGGAGCGGCAGGTGATGTCGCTCGAGCAGCCCGTGCAGTGGCGGATGGAGGGCGCGCGCCAGCTCGAGGTGCCGCCCGACGAGAACCCCTCGAAGATGGAGGAGACGCTGCGCTCGGTGATGGCCATCCGGCCGGAGGTCGTGGTCCTGGCCAGCCTGCCCGATCGCGGCACCGCTCTGCTCGCCACCCAGCTCGCGGCCAGCCTCCTCGTGGTGCCCGTCGTCAACGCGCCCAGCGCGGCCCAGGCCGCCGCGAGCTGCCTGCAGCTCGGCGTGACGGGGTCCGCGCTCTCCACCGTGCTGAGCGCGGTCACCTGCCAGCGCCTGGTCCGGCAGATCTGCACCGTCTGCCGCCAGCCCGCCGACGCCCCTCCCGCGCAGACGCTCGCCGCCCGCGGGCTCACGGGCGTGGGACCGATGCAGTTCTTCAAGGGCACGGGCTGCCCGAGCTGCAACCGCACCGGCTATCACGGGCGGCGC